>Ga0129316_1000006_pt1 | contig 210880 bp, 162 predicted proteins | sample Cm1ome_2_FD_94429 | JGI IMG/M metagenome (GOLD analysis project Ga0129316, IMG submission 94429) | Eastern black-and-white colobus group fecal microbial communities from Wisconsin, USA - Cm1022B metagenome | ecosystem: Host-associated > Mammals > Digestive system > Large intestine > Fecal...
AGTAAGTATGAGCGTATTTCTATTTGAAAAGGAATATTGTTTGCTTGAGCCGTGTGAGGGGAAACTTTCACGCACGGTTCTTAGGGGGGAAAGCACCCGTAAGGGTGCTGACCTACCCGACCCCGACCTTTCAGAAATTGCTTACAATCACCTGCTTACACATTTGTGCGGCTACAAGGTAAAGCCTAAGTTTTACGTTATCAACTTTGACGACCCCCGCAAGAGCCACCGATGCAATCCGATAAACGCCAGCTTCATGTCGGACATTGCGGATGCCTATGAAGCGAGCTACACGATTATGCTTAACCTTAATCGCAGCTGGATAAGCAAGCAGGGCGACTTCTTCGTGGAAAGCCCGATTATTCTTTTGGCAGCTATAATTTGGTATCTCCGTATCTATCAGGGTGGTAAATATTGCACATTCCCGCACGCCATTGAACTGTTGAACAAGAAATACGCCGATGTGTTCACCATTTTGCGCAGCTATCCCGAACTGGAAAATTACCTTTCCCCGTTCGTAGATGCTTGGGAATCAGACGCCCAAGAACAGTTGCAGGGGCAGATTGCCAGTGCGAAAATCCCGCTTTCAAGGATGATTTCACCCGCTCTTTACTGGGTAATGACGGGCGATGATTTTTCACTCGACATCAACAACCCGAAAGAGCCTAAAATCTTGGTTGTCGGCAACAATCCTGACCGCCAAAATATCTACTCGGCAGCACTGGGATTATATAATTCCCGTATCGTGAAGCTGATAAACAAGAAAGGGCAGCTTAAAAGTTCGGTGATTATAGACGAGTTGCCAACGATTTATTTTCGTGGGCTTGACAATTTGATTGCCACCGCCCAAAGCAACAAGGTTGCCGTTCTGTTAGGCTTTCAGGATTACAGCCAGCTTACCCGTGACTACGGGGACAAGGAAAGCAAAGTAATCCAAAATACTGTGGGCAACGTGTTTAGCGGTCAGGTAGTCGGTGAAACGGCGAAAATTCTTTCCGAACGTTTCGGAAAGGTGTTGCAGAAACGGCAGAGCATGACAATCAACCAGCGGGAGAAGTCCACCTCGATAAGCACCCAAATGGATAGTCTGATACCCGCCAGCAAAATATCTAACCTCACGCAAGGTATGTTCGTGGGGGCAATAGCAGACAACTTCGATGAACGGATAGAGCAGAAGATTTTCCACTGCGAAATCGTGGTGGACAATGAAAAGGTGAAGTGGGAAACCGCCCGTTACGTGAAGTTGCCGCAGATAATCGACTTCACCGACAAGGACGGCAACGACCGGATGCAGGAGGAGATACAAGCCAACTATGACCGCATCCGTCAGGAAGTCCGGCAGATAGTCGAGGACGAAATAACCCGGATTAAGAACGACCCGGAGTTACGGTATTTGATAAAGAATGAGAACTAACATATATACCCCCATTTCCCAACTGATAACTGGAGAATTGGGGGACTTTAGTATATTGTTCCTTCTGCAACTAATGGTTGCGGAAGGAACAATTATTAACTGTTTTGAGACTTTGAAAATTGTAAAAAATAATGATGTAATACATAATTATTTAGATGCACTGATATATAGGCTTCTTCTAAATATGGAATATCCAACTTTTTCTTTTTCAAGGTTTCATCACTTCTCGTTGCCTGAAGTAATATTTCATTTATATTCTCTACTATTCTTGTTGGTGTTCCCTCTATTATATAGCCAAGCATACAACCATTAAATGGATATTCTCCCGAAATAAAATGGTCTATACCTGTGGATATGTATCTTTCTTGTATTTTTTTTGCGCTTAATTTTGATTTTCGTCCCTGTTTGGTACAATTATTCTCTATTAAGTTTTTTGCTTCAACAAAATAGCATACTCGTTTAGTTGCGTCAATCCAATTAGTGGATAGTTTTAGGTCTATACGAGATGCAGACTTAGCACTTTCTTTATTGTTGAGTATAGCTTTATGATATAGTCGGCACTCATCCGAAACATTAATATTCCACGCTATCGCTTTTTCATTCTCATCTATATGAGTAAAAATATTAGCCGAAATTGTTTCCTCGTTCCAATCAACGGTTATATTTTTTGTATCCTTTAGCCATTTATATGCTTCTCCAATTAAAATCAAACAATTAGTTCGGAAGCTATTTTCAAAATCGCTAATAATGTCATTATTAAGAATCCCTGCCATATTCATTATTTAGCCATGTTAATAATATCCGCTATCAATGAAGAGGCATCTTCCATAGCTTGAGTTCTAGTCCAAAATCTCTTTTGATTGGGTTTGATTAGATAAACCGTATCTTTATCATAATATTTTAGATGTTTTTGTACATATATGCTATGCGTTTTTTTCTGGACTGTATATTTGTCTATTTCTTGTAGCTGTTTCCTAAGTTCGGTAATGTTTTTTATTTCAATTTCTTTTACTTCTTTGCCGAAATGTAGAATGACTAAATTTAACGGGTCATTTAATTGTACATCATATATAGTTGCTGAAACCTTTGTGTTCGATGATAATAAAAATGAATTTATATCATTATATAAAGTTTCTGCATACATTATGTTTTCGGACAATTGAGTTCGCCTAAAACCAATAGAGTTATGTCCATCTCTAAATAGTCCTAAGCCAAACAACATTGTATCTTCTATTAGAGCAACTTCTCTATCAGATAATGAGAAATGCTTGATAAACTCATTGAATATATATTGTTCTAGCTCTTTTACTTTTGCATCATCACAAATTACACTTTCCTTGAGTGAAGCAATTTTATCAAAAGCTGTTGCTATATTTTTTAATATATCAGAATCTATTGAGGAAAATGGAGACGGTAGCTCTAGTAGTTCATTTAGCAAAACACGTTCTCGTTCAATTCCCCACGATGATGCAGTTAGAAATAATATGTATTTAGCAATATTCGAATTTAAATATGAAACTAAAAATTTTTTTTCATCTAACTTTTCATCTGTTGTATTTATAACGAAAGCACCAGTGGTGCAGTATATTTTTTTCTCAAAAAGAGAACATGCAATTTCTGTATCGTGTTGTCCCTCCTTGAATATTACAAATGGAGGAGAAAACAATTGTTCATTGTTTTTTCTGTAAAATTTTGTGTTGGGTTGTGTAGATGTATCGGGGTCTGTGAAATATCTTTCAATACATTCTGTTTTTATCATTTGCTTGGGAACAAAATCAGGATTGTTACTATCTGCATTTAATCCTCTTCCATAAATCCAATTATCAGTTTTGTCAAAATAGTCTTTTAAAGTAGTTTTTTGAAGTTTTTTCAAAAGCCTAAAATTATTGAAATTACCCCACAATGCAACTTTCCAAATTTTAGAATTTGGATTCTGACATTCAATCCTAGGTAATTTTTTAATATCGCTATTGTCAATGACAACTCCATCAACAATACTCGATTTTATGTAAGTTTTAGGAGCCCAATATTCTATTGTCTCAGAAATGGTTTCAGGAGCAATATGTTGAAAATAGACAATACTTACAGGTCCTACTGCGGACGCAAATAATTGTCCGCCGAAATGCTTTGGTGTTTTACGGAATATAGAAAGATTATATACTTTTTCAACATAATTAGCATTGAATAACCATTTTCTGAAATTTTGATATGTTTTTTGCGTGTTTGTCAATACTTTTGAATTAAAAATTAAAGCAATCTCTCCTGTTGGACAAAATTCAACCGATTTATGAATGAATGGAAGTACATACTCATTTGAAAATTTATATTTGGAACAGTATTCTTTGATTATTTGCGGTAAGTTTTTAGTCCCAAAAGGAGGATTCCCAATAATTAAATCAACTTTTGGGAAAAGATGCGTGTCCACTTCTCCAATTGTGTCTTTTCTCCATAAATTGCGCCCTTGATTTTTGATATTTGTATCTTCAGAATCAAAAATCAGATAAGGCAATTGATAGTTCGTTTCAATCCAAAGGGTTTTAGGGTCTAATTCATCTATCAATGCTAAATATAAACTAAATGCAGCTACTTTAATAGCAGTTTCATCTATTTCTATTCCATATATGTTGTCTACTAGTAAATTCTTTAAATTTTCAAAACCGATTTTGTTAGTGTTATTAGCTTTTTTCCATCTTTTTATAAGACGTTTGTAACTTTCAACCAAGAAAATACCCGAACCGCAAGCAGGGTCTAAGATTTTCACATTGTAGTTACTATTACTAATAGGAAGTTTATCTGAAAGGATAAGTTCGACCAAATTATATGGTGTGTAAAACTGACCTCGCTGATGTCTTAATTCTCCTAAGAAGTTCTCGTAAATTTCACTTAATAATTCAATTTGTATAATTTCAAAATTAAACAATCTCCAATTCTTAAATAATGTTTCATCATCTGATATATTTCCATCTATAAAACATCTCTTAATAAGTTTAAGGTGATTGTCGGTTACTAATTCTTTCTCATTAGGTAAAACGGGAGTAACATTTCCATTGAAATGAATCTGTACCTCTTCAAATAGCTTATATGTTGCCTCTTTGCTGTCAAGTATATCGAAATAGCTAGAACTGTCGCTTTTGATTTTTGTATATAAACCAGCTTCGTTGGCTGCTCCCTTATCTTCCAAAAATAAAATAAAGAGTGACCGCATTAAAAGACTATGGATTACTTTCTTGTTTAAACCATCTTTTTCTAATGCGTTAGCTGTTTCAATAAGACTTTTTACCAAATAAGCATCTATTCGGTTTTGTAAATCTATCTTTTTTCGTATTTTCGGCTGTTCTGTCCATAGTAACCCGTTATCTACTCCTATACGGGAAAAAATCTCCACAAGTATATTAAGGGTGTCAACATCCGAAGATGTCGTATCATAACGTAATAATTCTGCTGGATTTAATTTTAAATTAATATCGTCATTTTCCTTTATATAGGTTGGCTTTTCATAGCAGTTATAGATTCTTATTTCTGTTTCAGATAATGCAAATAATAAAATAACCTTTCGATAATTCCATGCTTTATGCTGAATAGCAGCAATACGCCTTAATTCGTCAGGGTTACTAAACGACTTTATATTTACAAATAAGACCGCTGGATGATTTCCCGAAAAGTAGAATTTATCAGCTTCAAGTTTCACTAAATCACCATAATCAGGGTATAAGTTAGCTATTTCCGAATTGGCTGTCAGAAATTCGGATGTATATCCTAATTGGTTATATATATTATCATTTTGCATAATCAATCGTTGACTATTATTGAATGGATATAACAATCCTAAAATAAACAACATTACAAATATAGCACATTTCTTTCATAAAAGAGTAGTTGTCCTGTAAAAAAGCTCTGTCCTTGCAATATTTTAAGTCTTATATACTTGATAATTCATGTTGAACCGTGTCGTGGGAAGAAGTGTCTTTGCCATTTCCGTTTGCAACACGGTTTGTCTGATGTCGCCCAGTATGTCCGCCACCACCTTTCTGACACGTGGCGGGTAACTTTTCGCCAAAGATACGATTTTTTCCAGTTCCGGCAGGCTATACCCGTTGAAATATTGGCTCTTGACCCGGTTGTAGATGTCCTGTCCCGTTGTTCCGGGTATGCGCTTCATGTCCTTTATCGCATCGAGCAGCCGCAAGTATGGGACAAGGCTTTCATCCGGGTAGTCCATGCAGTAGGCTTTCACGCACTCTATATCCAAGTTCTTGAAACGGAAACGGCGAACCGGGTTGGGAGTGGCTATCGTTATGGTTGTGGCAACCTGTTCGGTCAGTCCCATTTTGTTATAGATGTAAGCCCCCGTGATATAGCCGTTCAGTTTTTCAGTCAGGTAGCGAAACTGTTCATCCTGATAGACAGGCAACTTTCCCAGCCCCAGCACTGATTTCTTGGGACGGTAGTACGCCCCCTTTTCAACACGTACCAGTACCCCTTTGCGGCTCTGTTCGGAAAGTAGCACCGCAACATTGGCGGTCTTTTCCATTTCAAACGACAAATCCCGGAACGTGAATATACGCCCGGTATCTATCCGTTCAATCTGCCCAAGTATCTCTTTCCTGAATGAAACCATATTTATGTACTTTGTTTCTATCTGCAAAGATAGTATATTATGTAATTACATGCAAAAACATAACAAATATTTTGCCGAAGATGTTTTTTATTTCTCCAACTATTGGTTGGATATTTTTTATTCACTCGGACAAATTGGGACAGTTCAGGACAAATTCGGACAGCCGTTGCCGCCCGTCCAAATATAGCATATTTAGTCGCTACCTTTGAGCGGGACTATTCCCGTAACCGCTAAAATTTCAATTATTTATGGCAAACAGAATGACCCCGCCCGCAGAGGGGCAGGAAAAAGACGTGCTGCTGGTCTTGGATAAACAGCAGGGCAAGGTGAGTGCCGTTAAGGGTATCGACAAGGAGGGCAATTTGCAGACCGTGCCGCCGACACAGGGCGGCGAGTTCATGCAGGTGGACAAGAACAGCGATGTGTTCAGCAACTTCATTTCCAATTTCTTCCGCAAGTTTCAGGACACTTCCGGGCTGGAACTGTTCAGCGTCAAGGCTTCCCAAGCGGAGCGGGACGCAAAGGCAATCGAGGACAACCACCACAACCCTACACCGGAGGGCAACAAGCGGGCTGAAATGCTGCGAGTTCCGAAGCCCGACTTACACGAGTTCAAGCAGGGCTACCGCTTCGACCCGGCAAAAATCGACTGGGAGAACCTGAAGAAAGTCGGCATCACCGCCGACACTCTGAAAAACACGAAAGACTTCGACCGGGTGATGCGTGGCTACAAGTCCCGCAACACCTATACCGTTTCGGGGACGGTGGGCGGCTTCTACCTCAAACCTACCGATGTCAAGCTCTCTTTCTATCAGGCTAAGGACGGCACGATAGTACCCAAGCTGCACGGCGTGCAGCAGGACGAGAAACTGTTGCAACGCCCGTTCCACGAACACGGGTTCACCAAGCAGGAACAGGGCAACTTGCAAGGCACTGGCAACTTGGGCGGCATCGCCCGAATCAAAGACCCGAAAAGCGGCGAGCAAATCCCCGTGTTCGTCAGCCGGGACAGGTACACGCATGAACTGGAGTATATGCGGGCTGACAAGTGGAAATGCCCCGATACCATTTGCGGCGTGCAAGTCAGCCCGGAGCAGAAAGCCGCCTTTGAAGCCGGGCAAGCGGTGAAAATGGAAAACCTGCAATTCAGGGACGGCACGAAGCGCAGTGCCTATTTGCAGGTCAGCGCAGTGGAGCGTGGCTTGGAGTTCCTGCCGAGGTCTGCCGTCCAGTTCTTGCAGCAGGGGCAGCAGCCCGCAGAGCAGCAGGTAGCTGGGTTAAAGGACGGCAAGGGCGTTGAGTTCAACGGTCATGTGCAGCCCGGCGCACAGGGCAAATCCCCTGACAAGGTACAGCCGAAAGACGTTACCCCCGCCGCCGAGAGCCGGACACAGGTAGCGGTCAATTCGGAGGGCAAGACCAATGAAGTCACCAAGCGGGGCAAAGAACCGTTGAAACAGGGTCAGGACAAGCCCACCGCCAAGCAGAAAGAGAAACAGGATAAGGCGCAGGACAAGAGCCTGAAAGCGGATAAACCCAAGAAGTCCAAAGGAATGAAATTATAAAGGTATGCAGCTAATCTATATTATAGCTATTCCGCTTGCCGTCCTGATTTTCTTCATAGTCCTTTCTTTAAAAACCGACTGGAAAGAAATAGACAGGCACAACCGCCAGTATTACGTGGGCGGCTACCATATTTATTATGACCGTAAAATTTTACGGAAAATCAAGTCAGTAACAGACCATAAAAAAGAAACAACATGATTGCATTGATAGCAGAAAAGCCCAGTGTGGCAAAAGACATCGCCCGCATCATCGGTGCGACCGGGCGTAATGACGGTTATCTTTCCGGCAACGGGTATATGGTGACATGGGCGTTCGGCCACTTAATCCAGCTTGCCATGCCGGAAGCCTACGGCGTGGCGAACTTCCGCAGGGAGAGCCTGCCCATACTGCCGCCCGATTTCCAGCTAATCCCCCGTCAGGTGAAAGCGGAGAAAGGCTACAAGGCAGACCCCGGCGTGCTGAAACAGTTGAAAGTGATAAAGGAAGTGTTCGACCAGTGCGACCGGATTATTGTCGCCACCGATGCCGGGCGTGAGGGTGAGTTAATCTTCCGCTATATCTTCCATTACCTGAACTGCCGGAAACCATTTGTGCGCCTGTGGATAAACAGCCTTACCGACAAGGCAATCCGTGAGGGGCTGGATAACTTGCAGCCGGGCGAATGTTACGATAACCTCTACCTCTCTGCCAAGTCTCGCAGCGAAGCAGACTGGCTGATAGGGATAAACGCCACCCAAGCGTTGAGCGTAGCCGCCGGGCAGGGGGTGTTCTCGCTGGGGAGGGTGCAGACACCCACGCTCGTGATGATATGCAGCCGCTATTTGGAGAACAAGAATTTCGTACCCGCCAAGTTTTGGCAACTCAAAGCGGCAACTGCCAGCGGGGGAATGGTTTTCACCGCCCAATCGACCGCCAAGTGGGAACAGCAGCCCGAAGCCATAGCCGCCTTGCAACGTGTAAAGGATGCCGGGCAACTTGCCGTGAAATCCGTTGAGAGGAAAGAAACCGCCCAAGAACAGCCGCTTCTGTACGACCTTACCACGCTGCAAAAGGAAGCGAACACGAAGCTGAACTTTTCGGCTGACAAGACGCTTTCCATAACGCAAAGCCTGTATGAAAAGAAAGTGATATCCTACCCGAGAACCGGAAGCCGCTATATCCTGGAAGACGTTTTCGATGAAATGCCGGAGCGTGTCGCCCTGCTGGAGCAATACCCCCGCTTCGCCGGGTATGCCGCCGGGCTGGACGGTGCGGCACTGAACCGCCGCAGCGTGAACGATAGCAAAGTGACCGACCACCACGCCTTAATCGTTACCGAGAACCTGCCCGGCGAACTCTCCAAAGACGAGCGGGCGGTTTACGAGCTGGTAGCCGGGCGTATGCTGGAAGCCTTTTCGGGCAAGTGCGTGAAAGACGTTACCACCGCCATATTGTCGGCTGGAGATACCGACTTCACGGTAAAAGGGTCTGTGATGAAAGTAGCAGGCTGGCGTGCCGTGTTCGGCGAGCAGGAAACAGGCGGGGATGAAGAAGCCGCCAGCCTGCCGCCGCTCCAAGAGGGCGAAAGCCTGCCGATTTCCAACGTGGAACTGTTGGAGAAGCAGACCAAGCCGAAACCGCTGCACACGGAAAGCAGCCTGTTGGCGGCAATGGAGAACGCCGGAAAGGAACTGGAAAATGCCGAGCTGAAAGCCAACCTGAAAGATGCCGGGATAGGCACGCCCGCCACCCGTGCGGCGATTATCGAAACGCTGTTCACCCGCCAGTACATCGTGCGTGAGAAGAAGAACCTTGTGCCTACCGACAAGGGGCTTGCCGTTTACAGGATTGTCAAGGACAAGAAGATTGCCGATGTCGAAATGACGGGTATGTGGGAAACCGCCCTTGCCAAGATAGAAGCGGGAAGCATGGATGCCGACACGTTCCGAAAGGGTATCGAGGTGTACGCAACGCAAATCACGGCGGAACTGCTATCGGTGCAGCTATCTGTTGCTACTGGTGAAACCTGCCCCTGCCCCAAATGCAATAACGGACGTATCTTGTTCTACCCGAAAGTGGCGAAGTGTTCCAACGTGGACTGCACGCTTACCATATTCCGCAACAAGTGCGGCAAGCAGCTTTCCGACAAGCAGATTGTCGAGTTGGTGACGAAACGCAAGACAGGGCTAATCAAGGGCTTCAAGGGCAAGAACGGCAAGGCTTTCGATGCTTCGCTGGTGCTGGACGAACAGTTCAATGTCGGTTTTTCATTCCCCGAAAAGAAAGCGAAACCGAAGAAATAGCCTATCTTTGCCGCTGAAATTTCATTGTGATAGGTTTTACAACTTATAATAATTGAAATTTTAGTGGTTGCGCCCGGCGGGAACCGGGCGCATTTTTTATATGCTGCCGCCAAACAGGTAGGTCGAACAGACCACCCCGTTGTTCAGTACCTTGCTTTCCGAGAGTTTCCAATGTGAGCCGAATGTTTCCCCGATAAAGCCGATGCCTTTGCCCGCCATGACCGGGACGGTGTATATTGTCATGCTGTCCAGCAGTCCGGCTTTAATCAATGAAGTAAGCAGCTTGCCGCCACCCACCACCAGCATGTCGGTTTCCTGTTTCAGTTCATAGACTCTTTGCAGCGGTTCTTCGGTCAGGAACTCCACGCCGCAGTCCGGCGTCACGTTGGTGTCGTAGTGTGACACCACAAAAGACCGTTTGCTTTTGTGCGGCCACCCGCCCCAGTGTTCAAAGATGTAGTTGTAGGTGTTCGCCCCCATAAGCAGGCAATCTGCATCCAAATAGTATTTGCCGATGATAGCTTTTACTTCATTGGGTAACCAGTCCAGTTCTTTGTCTAAAGTTGCTGTATGTCCGTCAAGAGATACGGCGATATGCGCTTTAATTTGTTTCATCCTATCGGGTATTAAACAGTTTACTAATCCGTATTCAACTGTCCGCCAGCATCCCAAAAAGAAGCGTGAACTTACACTGCTCCAAAGTAGAGGTACTGGCATACCTTAAATGACGAAACAGGCAAGCCCACGCTATGACGAAGCATAGCATAGACATTGCGCTGAAAATCTCGTCATTTTTGAAAAGTGCCAGTTTTCTACTTTGAGATATTCGGCGAACGAATATGTTATATATAAAGACGATATTACAGTCGAAACTGTTCAACCGCCGTTATTCTCTTATGTTACTTTTGCAAAAGTAGCGAAAATCACCGGAATAACCTTATAAATAATAGAAATCCTGCCTTATTATCATAACAAGACAGGATTCAAGATGAAAATATATGATATTGATTATCACTCAATCCATGCGTTCACGGATTAACTTGTGTATGTCGCTTGCACGGTAGAAATATTTTCCGTCTAACGTCAAGTAAGGCAGTATTCCTTTCTTCCGGTAACGTTGCAAGGTTTTGGTACTCACTTTCAGCATAAAGCACAAATCCTGATTGTCAAGGAGTTTTTCACCGTTCAGGTAATTGTGACCGCTTAACAGACGGTCTATCTTTTTGTCCTGCATATCAAGCCTATCCATGATACGCTCCATCCAAGCCACGAAGTTTTCTTTATCTATATACATAAGGCTACCGGATTAAATAAGACCTATCATAAAATAGCTTTGGTTCACCGGGTCTTTAATGATAATCTCCCGTTCACGCATAAAGCGGATATAACTCTTTGCGGTACGTTCCTTGACATCCAAGACCTGCTGCAACTGTTCGCAAAGGTCTATATAAGTGATATGTGTCTGTCGCCCGAAAATGTCACGGGCAACGCCTACCAGTTCCCTTTCCTTGCGCTTCTCTTTTTCCTCACGGGGTTTCTCACCCTTGTAAACGTGCATCCCGGCTTTTTTGTCCCATGCAAAGAGCATCAGAGGAACGTCCAGCGGGCTACCGTCACGCACTTTCAGTGCTTTCACGACCGATTGGGTAGGTTCTTCGTCTTTCTCTATCGAAAGAATAGTAGCCGCCTTGCGCTGCAACTCACTACCCAAATGTCCCCGCAACTTTAAGCCGTTCGGTACAAAGTGCAACACACAAAGAATACAGGTGTTGTAGATGCCCGCCAACCGATAAAGTTCATCTATCACCGCCACGCTTTCCGCTTCATCATTGGCACTTTTTACAAGGTCAGCAATGCCGTCAATGACAACCAACTGGATGCCGCCGTACTGGTAGTAGAACTTATCCATGCTATGCACAATGGCATTCAAGCGTTCTTTACGTGACATACCTGTAAGACAAAATGCTTTCAGTTCATCGGGTTTGTCTGGCTGTTTGGCACGTGCCAGCAGGTTGCTTACATTCTTGAACAGTTGCACTTCCGACTGTTCGGTATCATAGAGCAAAACCGCTTTGTGCCTGCCGTTGGCGGTTATCTGTATGCCCAGCGTATCTACATCCGCACCAACCGGACAGATACACCCTGCTACGATTGCGGCTACATAATTGCTCTTTCCCGTTCCCTCGCCCCCGGTGATGCCGAACAGGTTGCCTTGTGTTCCTAACGGAACGTCACCCGCTGAAATAATTTCTTGCGTTTTGGCAGGCGGGTTGTTGAAATCTATCTCGCATGATTTTAGCATAATCAATGTGTCGCTATACAGGTTGTCTAAAAATTCGATAAACAGTTTCAGGAAATCTTCACGGGTGTTCCCGGCTTTGAAGTAGTCGGATATGTCCTTTTCCTCTTTCGTTCCCGGAAGCGGGAGCAGCAGGCGTTTCACGCCAAATTCTTCCAGTAGTTTTTCCTGTTTGCGTGAACTTTCCCTGCCCGTCTTGTCCATGTCAAAGAGCAGGACAATATGTTTGAAGCGGAACGTCAGCCGATAAACCAGCGTGGGCGGGATAGTCACCGTTTCGCTGTTGAAGCAGATAGCGTGAAAACCGTGTGCCGCCAGCGAAAGCACGTCTTTCTCGCCGCCCGTGATGAATAGCGTGTCGCCTTTGGCGGGCAGTTGCTCCAGCCCGAAACAGTAGTTTTCGCCGAAGCTGCCGCCGTAGAGGAAGCGGGGCGTGGAGAACGGGCGGTACAGCTTGATGTGCTGTTTGCCCTTGTAGCCGTACATGGGTTCTGTCACCGATGAAGTGTAGGTGTACGGTTTCCCCTCTGCCGTTTCACTGTTGTATTCCCGGAGCGAGCAGACCTTGTAACGTTCCAGCAGTTCGGGCGTGATGCCGTACTGTTGCCAGTACACCTGTTCGGCAAGCGGGAACTTCTGTTCCCGGAACTGGTAGGGCTTGACAGGCTTTTCGGGCGTTTCTTCGGGTTTGTCCGGCTCTGCCCGGCGGATGGTTGCCGGGGGAACGGAAACCGGGGTGCCGGAAGCCAGCCCCAAGCCCAAATCCCGGTCGATGATTTCCAGTATCTCCACGAAGTCAGCCGCCCGGTTGCAGTCCAGCCCCTTTAACTGCCCCACGAGGAAGAAGCAGTCGCCGCTATAATTGTCATTACCGAAGTCTTTCATCTTGTACATACAGCTATGGCGGTCGAAGTAGATATTACAGGATGCTTTCTTATCCTGATAAAAAGGATTAAGAAAGTGCCTGCCAATACGCCAGTCACCGGGTAAGTAATGTTTGAAAACAAGCAGACCGTTATTTGTTCTGCTTAGAATTTCTTCTTTCCTTAACATATTTCTGATGATTGGTTATCAGTTCATTTATACACTCCTTATCACGCTTAATCAAGCGTTCTTCCAACATTCGCTTCACTTCTTTAATCTTGTAGAAGTAATGCCCCTTGATGTCGGAGTAAGAAATCATTCCTGCCGCCCGTAGGCGTTGTAAAGTACGGTCACTGATTTTCAGGAACGTGCAGACTTCGTAACTATCTACCCAAATTTCATCTTCATCAGTCTTGTTTTCGTCCAAGTGATTGAAAATGTAGTCTGCTATGGCGGTAATCTTGTTGTCAAGTTCCTTATAGGCTTTTGACTCAAATGTTATAATCTCCATATTGCTAACTTATTGATTTGCCGCAAAGTTCGGGAGAAGAAATAATCTAAAAGTCATGGTTATATCTATCATGGTATTACTTTTTTTCAAGCTATTTTTAGGGGAATATTGGCGTAAAAGTTCACCAAAATGTCATTTTTCAAAGTAGATTTCACCATAAAAAGAAAGTACCATGTTGGGGAGAACATGGTACTTCTTACATACTGGAATACTGGAGATTATTTCATATCATCCTCATTCATCCGCTTAACAAGATTATCTATCAGATGATGAAGATATGCCGTCCGGTCTTTTCTCTCTTTCATGGCTATGTATGAAGCGTAATAATCCCCTAAATCAATGTGAAATATCGTGCTAAGGAAATTCATCATTTCTTTTATCTCCACGTTGCCATTGTTTATGTCGCCCGAAGATACAAGAGAATATCCTAATTCAATAAGATATGCCTTTTTGCCTGTAAAGCGGAAAATATACTTATCCAGTTGTTGCAGCTTGTGTTCTAACTGATTAGTATTTCCAAGTTTTACTAACCGTTGATTTAAGTATATACGCAACATTTCGTTACATAATATCTTCGCTATCTTATAATCGTATTCCGTTGAAAACAACGGGTCACGGTCATATTGGAAACTGTCAAGCAATAACTGAATGTCCGTTTTCTTGCGAACGAAATATAGGCTATCCATATAAGTGGATTTTGACCGATAGTATTGGTAAAAATCCAAATTGTCACGGAAGAAACGGGTTAATTCCTCTAATTCTTGATTCAAATATTCTTTTATAATCTCATTATTACCAATGGGACATTTCATTTCGATATTGTAAACCTTACTGAAATAAAGATATTTGTCGAGGATATTAGGCTTGATTTCCTTAAAAAAGAGAATTTCGTCTTCATTTGTTGGAAATACATAGTCTGATACAAGCTTTCTTAATTGGCTGTATAGCGGAGTAATGAACTTTACCATATGCAAAGCATCATCTGCTGTAATATCATTGTCATAATTGAGCAATTTTATTTCAGCATTTATCCGGGACAACATTTCTTCCGCTATTGTTCTCATAGCTACCTATTTTTCATTGCCACAATTTTTTCTAAATCGCTATTCATCAGATAAGGCAAAAACTCCTGTATCTTATCTACCGACCAGTCCCACCATTTCAAAGTCTGCATCTGTTCTATTATATCAGGACTGAACCGCTTTCGTATCTCTTTGGCAGGGATACCACCCACAATGGTATAGGGCGGAACATCTTTTGTCACAACCGCCCTTGTTCCAATAATAGCCCCGTCACCGATATGGACACCAGCCATAATTACGGCTTCATATCCTATCCACACGTCATTGCCTATCACGATGTCGCCTTTGTTGTCCCAAGCAGAAGCCACATTTACCTTATCCAATTCCCAATCTTCATAGAACAGCGGAAATGTGTATGTCGATAGTGATTTTAGGGTATGATTGGCACAGTTGAACAGAAATTTTGCTCCACAAGCAATAGAACAGAACTTTCCAATTATCAGCCGTTCGTGGTTAATCGGATAGTGATACAACACATTGTTTTGCTCAAACAGACACGGGTCTGAAACAAAATCATTGTAAATGGTATAGTCGCCTATTTTGATAGACGGGTCTTTTACGACAGCGTTCAAATAAACGGTTTGCGTGTCACCCTTACGGGGATATATCTTGCTCATCATAACTTTCAGTTCTTAGTATTGTTTATATTTAAGATAAATGACGGATTGTGTACCAAGCAGTATCACATATAAGTATTCCACAGCCCAATATGTCGCTAACGGGACATCACAAGAATCTAATCCCCATAAGCAGAACAGATAAGCAATCGTAGTTGTCACCTGAAAAATGAATACCGTCCGTGTCGCTCCCGTTCCTGTGGTGGCATTCAGATAGACGTAACCGGGTAGTGCAAAGAAGTAATTTAACAGCATGACAAGAAAAGGCGCCCATGCAAGCTGTACGATACCGGGATTTTCCGTATAAGCCCCTATAATGGGCTGGTGAAAGAACAACGCAAAAGCAATCAATGGAATGCCTGTTGCGTATCCTAAACGGATAATCTTATGGCAAAGCGGAAAAACTTTTTTCTTTTCACCTGCTCCAATCAGATTACTCACTAAAGAACCGGTGACACCTGCCAACGCATTGACGATAACAGAAAACAGTGCGGAAACACTTCTTACAATGTTTGATACTGCCAATTCCGTTTCTCCCAAACGTTCGATAGCCACGAAGAACAGAAACCAAATGGCTACACTTGTAAAGAACTGGAGCATACTCCATACCGAGATAGAAAATACCTCTTTCAATATCGTTATATCAATACGCCAGTATAAGCCATACACTTTTTTATCAATGTGTCTAAACATATATGCAGCCAATACAGCCAGCGAACACATTTCGGCAGATGAAGAAGCGATAGCCGCTCCCGATATACCCATATCGAAGCCGAATATCAGGAGCCAGTTCAGCGGAATATTCACCAGTACGGCAGTGAAAGCCGCCATGTTCAGGGATTTTGTCTGTGTGATACCGACCAAAAACGAGCGTAAGGCAAGGAACGGGAAAGAGAACAACAATCCCCAAATACGCCAATCCAAATAGCGGATAACCGCATTATAAACATCATCCGAAGTTATCAGATGTTTCAACAGAACGGGAGAAAATATCTTGGACAGCAGACAGAGGAGTACAGCCAGCATCAACAAGAAAAACAATCCCTGAAAGAACGTTTTTCCCGTTTCTGCATACCGCTGTTCTCCGTTACGACGGGCAATTACCACTTGCAACCCCAAACTGAACCCGAAGCCGAGCATATAAATTGCCAAGAACCATATTCCGGCAAGGGCAGATGCGCCCAGTTCCACATCACCCACATGCCCTAAAAACAAAGCATCGGTAATATTTATCAGTTGTTCGATAAGGATGCTCATCATTACAGGAAAAACGATGAGCCAGATTTTCTTATAGGTATAATTCATTTGTTCAAACCAATATGATACAATATATCCTGCCACTTTAAGCAGCACGACAATCTTATAGATTTATAATAAGGGATAATGACAAGACAATAACAGGCAAACTTAAAACATAAGCCTGTCTATTGCTGAATAGCAATAATTGGAAGTGCTATTCGTTGGGCGTAGCTATATGCACAACTGCCATTTCATATTGTTGAACAACTATTTATTTTTCTGTTAGTTCTGCAAAGATAGCGTTTTTCCCTGAACTTATACGATCGGATTATCAATTAAATTCTTACTAACACTTCATATCATCCTCATTCATCCGCTTAACAAGATTATCTATCAGATGATGAAGATATGCCGTCCGGTCTTTTCTCTCTTTCATGGCTATGTATGAAGCGTAATAATCCCCTAAATCAATGTGGAATATCGTGCTAAGGAAATTCATCATTTCTTTTATCTCCACGTTGCCATTGTTTATGTCACCCGAAGATACAAGAGAATATCCCAGTTCGATAAGATATGACTTTTTGCCTGTGAAGCGAAACGGGTATTTGAAGCATCTTTGTAGGTTATCTTCTATCTGATTATTCGTTACCAGTTTCACCAATCGCTTATTCAAATAAATGCGCAGCATTTCATTGGCGATAATCTTTGCCACTTTATAGTCATATCCGGTTGAGAAATTAGGGTCTTTATCAAACTGTGCGCTATCGGTACATAACCGCAAATCTGCTTTTCCACGAACAAAATAATATTCATCATACACAGTGGAGTGTGAACGGTAATATTGGTAAAAGTCCAAATTACGATTGAAGAAATAAGTAAGATTATCCAGTTCCCGATTGATATAATTCCTAATCACTTCATCGCTACCATTAGGACATTGTGTTTCAATCTTATATATTTTATAGAAGAATAGCAACCGACCAAGTATTTCCGGTTTCTGTGTTTTGAAAAATAAGATTTCATCCTCTTTGGTTGGAAATACATAGGTTTGTATTTTTGTTCTCAAATCATCAAGAACTGTTTGCAGCTTATGTACCATTGAAAGAGAGGTTTCGATAATATCATAGCCGTAGAGGTCGATTTCAAAAATATCAGCCTCTACTTGCTCTAATATCTTATCTACTACCTCTTTCATTTTTATTTTTTAAATCATTGTTGTTTTATTCAACTTGAAAACGCAACATTGTTTTTAATTTATCTTTTTGTACTCTGCGAGCATCAGATAAATAGATTTCACGATGAATAGAATTTATTCTTGATAAATTTTGCATCGAAATAAAAGACTCCATTTTTTGGAAAGTTATAAGCTCTGTGTCATAGCTTCCTATATGTAGCATTTGCACACATAGCCCTTCTTCAATAGTATCAAATGTTACCTTATCTAATAATGGAAATGATTTTTTATTTCTTACCTGCTTTATAATTTCATAAGCATATTCATTAGAAATAAAATCAGGTTGTCTAATCATTAGTGTAAACAACAAATTGTTTTTATCAAAAAAATTAGCATCAGACCGATTTGATGATTTTAATGACCAAGTTCCTTCTAATGGATACACACTATAATCTAAACCAGTTTCTTTTTTCCAACGCATCTTGGCTGCGTAGGATAAAGAATACAGGCATTGTATATAAACTGCAAAAAACTCATCATTAGGATTACCTTGCCCTGATAATGAGAAATACTTAAATGCTGGAAATGTTATTAATTGAGGCTCTTTGCTTGATAGATAATAATTTTTTTCTTCTTTCTTCCAGTCGTACCTTTCTAACATATAATTTCTATTTAATAGGTATATAAATTTTTGTAACCAAATTTTCAGGAGATTCGGGATTGAGACAATTTAAATATTCATCGAATGTTATCCCGAATCTTAAAGGATAACTATTACTTTGTTGTATCAAATCACGGAAATCCCCTAATTTCGAATAATCTCCATTTAATACATATACAGCATATTTACCTTGTGGTAACTTGATTGTACCAAATTCAGAGGTTGGTATAATACTCTTTTGTATCGAAGCACAAGCGTAAAATCGACATTGATTGGGGCGAGTTACATTAGGGTCATCAAAACTCAATCCAATGAAACGGGTGTCAGGTGTAAGTAATTCACGGTCTTTCATGAAATGGATTAATTTATTCCATGTTGCTTTGTAATTGTTTTCCTCTCCATACTTACCACATATACGAACATAGACTAAATCCAAACCACTAAAATCGCAAATTTCTGATTGCAAATTACCCCCCTTGTTTTCATGTAAAGTTTCTTGTAACTGCGTTTTTAATCTGACAATGTATGATTTAGGAGAAATTCCAAACTGCTTTTTAAAAGCTTTGGAAAATGATTGTGGGTTTCCATAACCAACCAATGTAGCCAATTTCTGTAAACACATTTCTTCTGTTTGCATATATAATACAGCCCGTTCGATACGCTGCCTTGCAATATAAGTATATAATGGCTCATTCAGAGCAGAACTCATCATACGAAGTAATTGCCGTTGAGATACATTCATCTTATCAGCAATTACATTTAACTGTAATGGTTGATGCAGATTAGAGTTTATATAATCAATAACTTGATTAACTTTTTGCTTATATATATCTTCTGTGCTCTTTTTCATCTATAACTGTATAATTTGCAAATATATGGAGTTTGATTTTACATATAATTGTCCAATCATGCCAATTTTATAAATTGCACTTTATTTACTGGATTGTTGTGAATATCGTAATTTATTTATTTCTTTCTGAACCCCATCCAAAAAGCGGGAAGCGTGCGCCCCGTCCATTTGCGTGTGGTGGAACTGGAAAGAAACGGTAAGTGTCGTTTTCAGCAGGCGGCGTTTGTATTTGCCCCAAATAAGAAACGGATTATTAAAAATGCCGCTATACATCCCGACAGCACCGTCTATTTCATATTGTGCCAATGCGGAAGTTCCGATAACCATGCTTTCCGTCAAGTCGTGATTGACGCAACTTTCAGCCACTTGTTTGGTAAGTTGCAGATAGTGTTGGTTAAACAAAGATAAATCATCACAGAAAGGAATATCACACGAACTTACCTCGCCTTTTCTGTCAGCGACAATGGTGTTTACTGCAATGGTATCGTACTGCATCAGTTTACCGCCAACGGGTAGCATATAAAATTCTTTCACGTCCCTTGCGGCTTTGCCGATGCACCAGCACATCAACATATTAAACTTCATGCCCGATTTCCGGCTGATTTTCACAAGGCGTGACACGTTGAGTGTCTTAAAGAACGTCACCATTGGCATGGGTGCGTTCATCCACATTTCAAAGGCGTATGCCCGGCTGGTTTCTTGGGGATTTACTTCTTTCATACTTAATGCTATTTTCATTTAATGAATCAGGTAGCAAAAGTAGGAGAAGCGTTTGAACCCGGATAGAACAAACGGGACATTTATACGGGATTGGTGAACAAATCGGAATAAGGATTTGATATTTTCAGCAAAGACATGGGCGTATATCCGCAGAACTTCTTGAAATCCCGGATAAAGTGTGACTGGTCAGCATAACCGCTGGCGTATGCTATTTGTGCCTGATTGATTTCTTTGCCCGCTTGATGCTGCATCTGCGCCAAAGCCTTTTGGAAACGGACGATACGGGTATATTCTTTAGGATTGATGCCTACAAATGAATGAAACAACCGCTCAAACTGCTTTTTGCTCAGGCAGGCAATGGAAGATAACTCGTTTACAGAGATTTGCGGAGTGATATATATTCGCTGTATGGCGGCATCTATTCTTTTAATTCTGTATGTGGTATCAGCTAAATTATCGGCGATTTGTGACAACAGCCATTTTTCTATATAGCTTATGCAAATAGAATTATTCTCACAGTCGAATATTCGTGTAGCCAGTTCATTCAAACTTTTGTTTTCAAGGCTGTAACCGGACACTTCTTGATTATAAAAGTGTGAAGTCGGTATGTTCAGAAACATACTCATAGCGTGAGGGTGGAATACAACCACTATCATTTCTGTATTGCCGTCAGCATACAAATGGGATGAAAAATTAACTTGTCCGCTGACAGTCAGTTTGTCTTGTGTAACATTCAGTTCAGGGATATATAACGGTGCTTGCTTATGGAAAATGATTTGAGGGCAACCGATAGGATAAGTAAAGGCATCCAGCGGTCGATTGCTCTTGAATACCCAATAATATCTTATATAAGGTTGCAGCAACTTACATGGCTTGTAAAATTTGAACTCCTCTTGAATCATTTTACAAAGGTACTTATTTTAGTAGTATCTTGTTTATTACAGGGTAGTTTTAGTGCAAGGTGCAAGTATATATCTATATATAGCTTGCACCTTGCACTAACCGCAGAATATTTATTTTCAATGATTTGCATTTATCAAAAGAAAGCCGTATCTTTGAACCGTAGTTTTAGGCAGACAACGAACAGCCAAAAGGTGACAGAAAAGCGTTATTCTTGTAACCTAAGTTGTACCCCCTAAGGCTTTGACATACTGATAAGAAATTGAATTTCAAGGATATTGGGGAGTAGGTTCATAACCCTCTCTCTCCGCTGAACTTACTGGACAGAAATGGTCAGTAAATGGATAAAAAGCTACAAATCATTGATTTGTAGCTTTTTTATTGCCCGAAAGTCCAGCTTCCAAGACTTCAAAAGTACGGTAAAAGACAAAGTTTCGTTACTAAATCGTTACCTATTCCCCGCCGGACAAAAACGGTAACGATTTGTCCTTAAATGGCTTGATAATGACTTGATTAGTCCATAGTCAAGACCAGTTCAAGGATGGCGGCTTCAAAAGCTTTTGTGTCATTGTATTGCTTGTAGAAGTCCGTGATGAATTTCTGCCTGTCAAAAGAGAAAGTATGGCTGACTATAAAGTCGCTGTATATCCGATTGAGTTCACCGTATTGGGGAATCATAATCTGTATTTCTCCTGCCATATACACTTGGTTTATGGGTTCTTATCTTTATCAAGAAAGGAAGTCAGTTCTTCCTCCACTTCTTCTATACTTGGCAGAGCCGATTTTAAGTTTTCAGGTATAGCCTTGCTCAACTGGTAATCGCTGATGCCTATCGGTTGGTCGTAGCCTGTCAATGCGTATTGTGCTACAACTTCGTCTTTCCCCTTGCACAGCAACAATCCGATAGTCTTGTTGTCATTCTCTCCCCTCAGTTTATCATCCACCACATTGATGTAGAAGTTCAGTTGCCCTGCATACTCCGGTTTGAATGGGGTAGCCTTTAATTCTACCACGATATATGCGTGCAGTGGAATGGAATATAGTATCAGGTCTGCATAGAAATCGCTGTTTCCGACTTGGAAATGTTTCTGTCGTGCAACGAAAGCAAAGCCATTGCCCATTTCCAGCAAGTAACGGGTAACGTGCTTAACCAACTGTTCTTCTATGTCCCTTTCGTCTGCTTTCTCTTTAGTTCCAGCCAAATCAAAGATGTACGGGTCTTTCAACAGGTAATTGGCGAGGTCGCTTTGCGGTGCAGGAAGCGTAGTGGTGAAATTGTTTACCTTATTATTGCTGATTTGTCTGCTGTACAGGTTGGTTTCAATTTGTATTTTAAGAACATTGCTGCTCCAGCCCATTTCCACAGACTGCTTCATGTACCAATAGCTTACACCCAATGGAATTGAACTGTTAAGCATAATCACATGGCTTGCCCAATTGGTTCTTGCAACAGGTGATGCCATGAATACGCTTTCTATATCCTTAATTTCCATCCGGTAAATATCAGATACGGTTCTGGCAACATTATGAATTTGCGCAAGAGGTTCTTGCGTAAATTGCGCATCGTTTAAGTAGCGTACTTCGTCTGCTATTCTCTCCACACTTGGAGCTATCAACTTTGCATCCGTTTCTATGAAACTTTGCAATGCCCTCAAAGGATATGCCTTTGCAAACTGACACATATAGGTAAGGTTGCGTTCCGAATAGCCTTTCTTTTCAGGATAATTAAACCGGATAGCCTTTGCCGGTTGCTTGATGATTTTACTTCCCCATCCTTGCTATTGTTGATGATAGAGAATATAGTTGCCTACTTTCCAGTAGTGGAACAGCATTTGCGCATTGGCTGCGACAATCAGCCTTACTTGCGCCTGTTCTATTTCCGAACCGACAGCGTGTATGAACACATCTAAGTTCGTTTTTTCTATGTTGGATTCCTTGTTGTTCATATTGTGATAATGGTTTCTGCAAATATACTTATTGATAACTATCTATGAAACTGTTTGATACTTTTATAGTTGATTAAACTTGTTCATGGCGTTTGCTCTGATGTCATCCGCTATGTCAATATAGGATTTCATGGCTTTATAACATAGTTGTGATTATTCCTTTCTATTAAATATTCTATCCTTTCAAAACCGCCCAAACTCTTATATATGAGAAAATAACTCAGCACCATTATACATTGTCAACATAACTTTATTAATCATCGCTTTTGTGGATTAATGCAGCACAGTCGTGACAGACCCGCAAGTATTTTACGATTTTATGATATTATGTGAGTGTGTCGGTGATAGAGCCTCTCTCATTTCTCAATTTATAGGGGGCATAAGTTGTTGCATTTCTATCCCTTATATATAGAAAGGAATGGGGCGGTTTATTTGCTCCATTCTTTCCCGGCCACATATACCGGTGCGTTTTTGGTTCCGATGTTACGCAGTTTTCCTTGTTCCACACATTGACGGAGATAGTTGCAGAGTGAAGTGCGGGATATATCGGGATAGACAAATTGGAAATGCCGCCTTGTGATGGTCTGTTCTTGTTCGAGGCAAGTGCGCAGGGCGTTATCCAATGCTGTTTTGTCGATACCGTTTACGGCATGGTGCATGTTGACGGTACGTACGGTATTGATGGACATGAGGTATTGTTTCACTTCTTTTTCCGGCACGAAGTTCAGTCCCGTGGCGCATACTTTGGGTGACTTGCTACGGTGGTTCTTGGGTGGAAAAGCCGTTATCTGGGGCGAGAAGTAGCCTAACTCGTCCACGTGTATGCGGAATCCTTGTGCTACGGCTGTCTTCAGTTCGTCCACCACTCGTCCCAGCACGAATCTTGCTTGCGTTTTGGTGAGATGTGTTCCATCTATCACGCGTTTCATCAGTTCGTCCGTGGTCAGTGTCCGGATGCTTTTGACGCGTGCATACAGTTTTTCTTTCTCTTCACCTTCTGGCTGCGGTGATTGGTACATGTCGTAATATATTGCCATAGCTTTTCTCTTATTATTGCTTACTATGTACAAAGTTAGTTTTTTCTTCCGTATTTCAAAGCAGATGTCTCTGCATATATAAAAAATCATTTCCAGCGGTTGTTGGAAATGCATCCGGCTTACGTTGGAGTTTCGTTCATCTCAGGTTGAAAATGCGTCCGGCGAGTGCTGGACGGTTGAGTCATGAGGCTTCTTCGGCTTTTTCTTTAGGCTCTTTGGGGCTTTTCATCAGGTTGGAGGAAGGGATGGATGCGGTTGTTTTTGTATCGGCTAAGGCGGTACGTTGGTGTATTGGCTTCTGCTCTTTGCGGGTTCCTTGACAGGATGAGGTCATAAAAACAGGAAAAGTATCTTTTATTTCTCGTTTATTTGAATGTTTCCCTATAGTGTGCCGTGTGGTTAATACACTGTTTGGGTTATCAATCTTATACCGTTTTGTTCGTCAACTTCCTCCTGAAAATCAATGAGTTTGATATCTTGTATAATTCTTTTTTTGCAGTCATTCAATTGGTTTGTCGGTTAATGCTAGCGAAAATACTGCTTTTATAAAGAATCCGGGTGCATTGTTTCAATGCACCCGGATTTCGTTACAATAAGACAGACAAGGAGTTGTTAAGAATCATTTAATTTTTGTGTTGGACATGTCTTCCTGTATGAACGGAATGTTTATTGATTTGCTTTTATTATAACTTACTGTAACGGTTTCTTCGCCATTGTTTATGGTGTTCGTCTTTATTTTAAATCCTTGTAGTTTGCCCTCTTTATATCCGGGAATGTCCGATAACGGAAAGGACACATAGCCGTGACTTAGATATTCCTGTCTGTCACCTTCGGCATTGTGGCGCAGTTCTACGGCCATATATCCGTTTGCATCCGGAACAGTCCCCTCCGTGGCTACAAGGCTGATCCGATGTTTGATATCAGAGCTGAAACCTAATATCTGGAACATAAGAGTCAGGTGCGTCTTGCCCATTATGGGAGTGATGAGGTTGATTCCGTCGTGCCCGTAAATATCGTCCCCATTTTCTTTGAGTATATCCATTGATTTGGTTAAGACTTTCTGCAAGTAATCTATGGAAATAAAAGGCCCTTTATTGTTTGCATCTCCGGTCGGATTGGCTGCATTAATATAGGTATAGAAGATGCGTTGTCCCAGATTGTTTGTTTCAAGGCGTGTCAATTTATCGGGATTCACCACATACGCTATTCCATCATTATCACTTTCTATCACTGCTTCACCCGGCACTTCGCTAGGATTCACCACAGTTGCCAGAGCGGCGTTGAAAGGCATTCCTCCCTGTATGTTATAAAGGTCGTCATCATAGTCATTCAGGCAAGACTGCATGAATGGGATCAGCGTCATCACAATTGTTACAATAACTATCGCTTTATATTTTCTCATATTTTCTGTTTCTAGGATTGTTACTGTCACTTAAATGCGCGGATAGCAAGTTTACTGCTTATAAAAGTGTTAAATCTGCTTAAGCGAAAAATTTATTCTTCCGGATGCAGTATTTTTGCAGTCTTATCATTTATTCAATAAAGAAGTGTCACAAACAATGAATGAAACAGAATTGGTGGAACGTTGCGGCAAGGGCGATAACCTTGCACGCAAGCAATTGTATGAGCGTTATGCCGGACAATTGATGGCCATTTGTGTTCGTTATACAGGTGACAGGGAAGTGGCGCAGGATGTCTTGCATGATGGATTCTTGAATATATTCCGTTCATTCGGCCAGTTTACTTATAAAGGAGAGGGATCTTTGAAAGCATGGTTGACACGCATTATGGTAAACGAAGCGTTAGGGTATCTGCGCAAGAAGGTCTCTACAAATCAGGAAGTGATAGTGGAAGAGTTGCCCGATGTGATAGATGGAGATGAGGATGATTTTGAGCAAATACCCCAATCTGTTTTAATGCAATTCATTAAAGAACTTCCGGATGGATACAGAACGGTCTTCAATTTATATGTATTAGAGGAAAAAGGACATAAGGAGATTGCTGAAATGCTGGGGATCACGGAACATACTTCATCATCTCAGCTGTATAGAGCCAAAACCTTATTGATGAAAAAAATAAATGATTATAGAAAGAGAATATAGGGATGAAAGAAAAAGATAAATGGATAAAGAATTTCCGCACTCGGATGGAGGACTATTCAGAGCCCGCTCCTGCTGATCTTTGGGAACAGCTGGAAAAGGAACTGGATACGGTTCCAAAAGTGATTCCGATGTGGCACCGCTGGCAGGCCATAGCGGCTGTGGGCTTGTTGCTGGTGGTATCTTCATTGACTGTATGGTTTTGGCAGTCGCCTTCGGCAAACTATCTGGAGAAACAGTCTGCGGAGCTGAATTCACTGCATGAACCTGATGGACTGGTGCCCGGAGCAGTCGTTCCCGAGCAGCCTGTGGCGCGGGTGGCCCCTGCAGTTTCTTCTGGAAGAAGCCAACGTGCAAAAGTTGCCCGGACTGTTATGCTGGAGGCATCAGCTGCCGGGCAGGAGGTTTTGAGGAATAACGAGGCGGAGGAGATAAAGATAGAGGAGAATTATGTTGAAGAGCAGAAGGAGGAACCGGCTGTGGTGGAACAAAGACAGCAGAAACCGGCCCGCAGGTCTTCCTATTCGGCTAAAAAAACGAATTACGCTTATGTGGCTTCTCATAGAGAGAAAGATAGGAGTTGGTCGATAGGACTTTCTACCAGCAATGGAGCCTTTTCGTCCTCGACTAGCATGGAGGGGTATTTGCCTTTGCCTAATGGCGCAAGAAGCGCTTATGGAGTGGGGACGAGGGCTGAAATAGACAAGCTGGTTCAGTTCAACAATTTGTCAGAAGGAAAGAGTGCGAAGTCTGACATAAAATACCGTATGCCTGTTACTTTTGGAGCTTCACTTCGTTTTGATTTAACTGATGACTGGGCTATAGAAACCGGAGTGACTTATACTCAACTTTCATCCGAGACACGTTCGGGAACCGAGAAAAACAATTATGGCTGGGAAGAGAAATTGCATTATGTGGGTGTTCCTTTGAAAGTGAACCGGAATATATGGAGCAGCAAAAGATTTGAAGTGTATGCTTCGGCCGGTGGAACTGTGGAAAAATGTGTATCCGGAAAGCGGAACATCATCGGCAGTGTTTCTACCTCAAATGCAGGAAAAGACGACCAGCTTTTGGGAGGTGAGGAAGATATTAAAGTAAAACCTTTGCAATGGTCCTTGTCCGCAGCGGCAGGTGCACAGTTCAAGATTACGGAGAAATTGGGCGTTTATGCGGAGCCGGGGGTTGTTTATTACTTTGATGATGGCAGCAATGTAAATACGATTCGCAAAGAACATCCTTTTAATTTTAATATACAGTTGGGCGTACGGTTTACTTTGCCGAAATAAAATGAACTTTTTCACTGTTCTTATATAAAATATGGTTATCTTTGTTCTGTGTAAAAAGAATAAGAACAGTGAATCATGAATAGACCTCTGATATCCCCTTCTTTATTGTCTGCCAATTTTGCAGATCTGCGGGCAGATATAGAACAAATAAATCGTAGTGATGCCGACTGGTTGCACATCGATATAATGGATGGTGTGTTTGTACCGAATATCTCTTTTGGCTTTCCTGTGTTGAAATATGTAGCCGAATTGTCTGAAAAACCTTTGGATGTGCATTTGATGATCGTTAATCCCGAGAAATTCATTAAAGAAGTGAAAGATTTGGGAACAATGATGATGAATGTGCATTATGAGGCTTGTGTGCACCTGCATAGGGTGGTGCAGCAGATAAAGGATGCCGGAATGAAGGCGGCCGTGACATTGAATCCTTCTACTCCCGTGGCTATGCTGGCTGATATTATCCGTGATGTGGATATGGTATTGCTGATGAGTGTGAATCCCGGTTTTGGCGGCCAGAAATTTATTGTACATACGCTGGACAAGGTAAGGGAATTACGTGAGTTGATAGCGCATACGGGTTCGCAAGCATTGATAGAGGTCGACGGGGGAGTGAATCTGGAAACCGGCAAACAGCTTGTAGAGGCGGGAGCGGATGTGCTGGTGGCGGGAAATGCTGTGTTCAAAGCTCCTGACATGCTGGATATGATACATCGGCTGAAGTCCCTTTGATTATTCTCTTGAGGTGCGGAATTTAACGGCTGTAAGGCCTTGCTCCATGTTCCGGTTGGCTATACCTTTAGTCACCGGAATTTTTGTATCCGACCATTTCTTTCAGGGTGCCTTGCCGGTGTCGGCTTTTGGTATGGGAGCGTTGGTGTGTCTGATAGGGTCGGCGGTATTGGTGAGGTGGCGGCATTATCGTTCCCGATGGCTGTTTGGGGGCATGGCCTTTCTGTTTCTGTTTTGCCTGGGGGCATTGCTGGTACAGCAAAAATGGCAAGGAGTAGACTATGAATGGGGGGCGGGGAAAGATGTGTATCAGGGGGTGATCGTGGACGTTCCGCAAGAAAAGGCAAAAACATATCTCTGTAAATTGCGGATAGACAAGAAAGTGTCTGAAAGGGGGATGGCTCCGGTGAATCGTACGGTACTGGTCTATATGATGAAAGATAGTCTTTCCGTAAATTTACGATGTGGAGATCATTTGAATTTTTATACACGTGTGACAACTCCTGAGAAAGAGGCTCTGCCGGGAGAATTTGATTATGCGGCTTATCTTTTCAGACAACAGATCAGTGGAACGGCCATAGTCTTTCCGGGTTATTGGCAATGGACAGGGGAGAGAGAGCCATTGACATGGAAACAGCAAGCGGGCGTATGGCGGGAGAAGATATTGGATCGTTATCGGAAATGGGGATTCTCAGGAGATGAGTTTGCCGTATTGTCCGCTCTGACTGTCGGTTACAAGGAGGAGCTGAGTGAGGATTTACGTGAAACTTATCAAACGGCGGGGGTGAGCCATATCTTGGCTTTGTCGGGAATGCATATCGCTGTTTTATGGGGATTATTGTGTTGGATATTGCGTCCGTTGGATAGGAGTTGCTTGCTACGATGGGTGAAGTGTGGCATTGTTGTGTTGTTGTTATGGGCATTTGCTTTTTTAGTGGGTTTGCCTCCCTCGGTCATACGGGCGGTGGTGATGTGTATGTTGATGACCATGGCACGTGCGGCAGGGGAGCGGGCTTTGTCATTGAACACTTTGGCTATAGCGGCATTCTTTATGTTGCTTTATAATCCTTTCTATCTTTTTGATACCGGATTCCAGCTTTCATTTCTGGCTGTATTTTCAATTCTGCTTGTTTATCCTGTCGTTTTTCGGTGCTGGCCGGTGCGTCACCCTGTACTTCGTTATATTTGGGGGATCGTGGCGGTTTCGTTGGCGGCACAGTTGGGAACGGCTTCTGTGGTTATTTATAAATTCGCATATTTCCCTGTCTGCTTTTTGCCGGCCAATCTGATAGTGGCACCTTTGGTACTTGTCATCATCTATGGATCGGTAACGGCTTTTGTACTGTCTCCGTTTGCGTTATTGCATCTATGGTTGGTGAAAGGATTGAATGGGATGTTGTGGTTGCTGAATAACAGTATGCGATGGGTGGAGCATTTGCCTATGTCGCATTCCGGCGATATGCACTTCTCTTTGTCTCAGGCAGGCCTCCTTTATTCCTTATTGTTTGTGGTGTTGTTTTATCTGTTGCGTCCTTCACGGAAATTATTGATTGTGGCTTTGTGTGGAATTAATCTTTTTATAGGATTTTCAGGTTACCTGTATTATATGAAAGAGGAACCTCACCAGTTAATACTTGCTCGTTCGCAAGTAAAGGTTTATCCTCCCAAAGATGTTTGGCGGCAGGATAGCATTTATCATTATAAAGGTTTGAACATTTGTGTCTTGGCCGACAATCATTGGCAGGGTAAATCGGTTGGCCGATTGTTGGATATTGACTATATGTACCTGTGCAAAGGTTTTAAGGGAAGGATTGCCCCACTGCAAAAACTATTCAGAATTAGGAAAATCATATTGGATACTTCGCTTGGTGATTACAGATTAAATCTGTTGAAAGAAGAATGTAGAAGGCTGGGATTGGATTATATTGATCTGTCTCCGAAAGGTTCTTACCGTATTCTTCTGTGAATAAAGAATTAATTTGTAAATTTGCCGTTTCAAAAGAAAAAGATTGAGTATGTTATCAAAAGTAATTGCGCAGGCTAATATAGACCATGCCGAAAAATGGTTTGAAAGAGCTGATAAGATAGTTATCGTTACCCATGTGTCACCGGATGGTGATGCCATTGGCTCCTCGTTGGGATTATGTCATTTTTTGGAATCACAGGAGAAGACGGTGAATGTCATTGTTCCCAATGCTTTTCCCGATTTTCTGAGATGGATGCCGGGAGCCAAGGATATAATCCGGTATGATAAATATGCCGAGTTTGCCGGTAAGTTGCTGAATGAGGCAGATGTGATCTGTTGTCTGGATTTTAATGCATTGTCGCGTATTGATGCGATGGCGGATGCGGTGGCTCAGTCGCCGGCACGTAAAATGATGATAGACCATCACCTTCATCCGGAATCCTTTTGCAGAATCATTATTTCTCATCCGGAAATATCTTCCACTTCCGAATTGGTTTTCCGGCTGATATGCCGTCTGGGATATTTTGAGGATATCACCAAGGAAGGTGCTGAATGTATCTATACAGGGATGATGACTGATACAGGTGGCTTTACTTATAATTCTAATAATCGTGAGATTTATTTCATTATCAGTGAATTGTTGTCGAAAGGCATTGATAAGGATGAGATTTACCGCAAGGTTTATAATACGTACTCTGAAGGCCGTTTGCGCCTGATGGGGTATGTGCTGTATGATAAGATGCAGGTATTCCCACAGTTCAACTCGGCATTGATCTGGCTGACAAAAGAGGAGCAAAGAAAATTCCAGTATATAAAAGGAGATACGGAAGGGTTTGTGAATATTCCTCTTTCCATAAAGAATATTATTTTTTCCGTATTCCTGCGTGAGGACACGGAAAAGAATATGATCAAGATTTCCCTGCGTTCTGTCGGCACTTTCCCTTGTAACAAAGTGGCTGCCGAATTCTTTAATGGAGGTGGTCATCTGAATGCATCCGGTGGTGAGTTTTATGGGACAATGGAAGAGGCTATTGAACTGTTTAAACAGGCTTTGGTGAAGTACGAAGAGTTGCTTCTGGCAAAAAAATAGTTATTTTACTATAATTGCGTACAAACAATATAAAAGTTAGGGGCATATTTATTAATTTTGCCCCGAATAATAACGGAATTAGAATGAAGAAATTAGGTATATTGTTCGCATCAGTGTTTCTTTTGGGACTGGTCTTCCAGTCTTGCAATAATGGAAAGACTTATGCTGAAATGAAAGAAGAAGAGAGAGAGGCTATCAAGCGGTTTATTGAAAAAGAAGATATCAATGTAATCAGCTTTGACCAGTTTCAGGAACAGGATTCTACCACCAACGTAGATGAGAACCAGTTTGTCCTTTTCTCGGAGACCGGTGTCTATATGCAGATAGTGGAGGAAGGGAATGGTGAGCGTCTGAAGGACGGCCGCTATGAGATTCTGGCCCGCTATGTGGAAGAACAGATAACTTCGGATGGAACCGATTCTTTGTCTTGGAATACGGATTATGGTAATCCTAACATGGTCTATCCGGATGCCATGATGCTGACAAAAAGTGGAAAGTCTTTTTCGGCTACATTTACTACCGGTATCATGTATGAGGCTTGGGGCACACCGTATGTACCATCCGGATGGTTAGTTCCATTCAATTATATAAAGGTCGGCAGGGAAATTTCCGGCCGTTCCAAGGTCAGATTGATCGTACCTCACAGTGAAGGGCAATCTGACGCTTCTGCTTCCGTCTATCCTTGTTACTATGAAATAACTTATCAATTAGCACGATGACATTAATTAAATCAATATCCGGAATTCGCGGAACTATCGGCGGACACGTGGGGGAAGGTTTGAACCCGCTGGATATAGTGAAATTCACATCAGCATACGCAACGCTGATACGTAAAACAACCACAGTAAAGAGCAACAAGATTGTAGTAGGCCGTGACGCACGTATCTCTGGCGAGATGGTGAAGAACGTGGTATGCGGTACTTTGATGGGCATGGGCTTTGATGTCGTGAACATCGGGCTGGCATCTACACCGACTACAGAACTGGCGGTTACCATGGAAGGAGCATGTGGCGGTATTATTCTGACTGCCAGTCATAACCCCAGACAATGGAACGCTTTGAAATTGCTGAATGAGCATGGGGAATTCCTAAACAAAGAAGAAGGAAATGAAGTGCTGCGCATTGCAGAAGCGGAAGCTTTTGACTTTGCTGATATCGACCATATCGGAAGCTATCGTGAGGACAATACCTACAATCAGAAACATATAGATAGTGTTTTGGCTTTGAAATTGGTAGATGTGGATGCGATCCGTAAGGCTGATTTCCGTGTAGCTATAGATTGCGTAAATTCAGTTGGCGGTATTATCCTTCCGGAATTGTTGGAACGGTTGGGAGTGAAGCATGTAGAGAAGCTCTATTGTGAAGCGACCGGTGATTTCCAGCATAATCCGGAACCCTTGGAGAAGAATCTGGGGGATATCATGGGATTGATGGCCCAAGGCGGTTGTGATGTGGCTTTTGTTGTAGATCCGGACGTTGACCGTCTGGCTATGATCTGCGAAGATGGAAAAATGTATGGTGAAGAATACACATTGGTGACCGTGGCAGATTATGTATTGAAACATACTCCTGGAAACACCGTTTCTAACTTGAGCTCTACCCGTGCTTTGCGTGATGTAACCCGTAAATATGGCTGCGAATATAATGCCTCGGCCGTAGGAGAAGTGAATGTGGTTACCAAGATGAAAGCAACGAATGCAGTGATTGGCGGTGAAGGTAATGGTGGAGTCATTTATCCGGAAAGCCATTATGGACGTGACGCATTGGTGGGAATTGCTTTGTTTCTGAGTCATTTAGCTCATGAAGGTAAAAAAGTAAGCGAGCTGCGTGCTTCTTATCCTCCTTATTTCATTGCCAAGAATCGCATTGATCTGACTCCGGAAACGGATGTGGACGCTATTCTGGCCAAGGTGAAGGAACTGTATAAGGATGAAGAGATAAACGACATAGACGGTGTGAAGATCGATTTCCCCGACAAGTGGGTACATTTGCGTAAGAGTAATACCGAACCTATTATCCGTGTCTATTCTGAGGCTGCAACCATGGAGGCTGCTGATGAAATAGGTCAGAAGATAATGGATGTGGTTTATAGTCTGGCGAAATAAATAGATTATTAATAGATTAAATTTGCCGTATTAAATGAGAGTATGTTTCATTTGATACGGCATTTTTAGTTGAGTGGAAGAAATACGAGGAGAAAGATAGATATGCAGTTGGGCAGCTCATGGGTTGGGGCTGTGAACCCGAAAGAATGACTGGTGGAAATGTGGGTGGACTGGGTGAAGTATTACGAGAAACGCTGAATGCTGTTTGTCGGGAAACAGGGGGCTGTTCAATGTTGGACAGCCCCCCGTTCTATTTAATTAGAAGGCAAATAGGGCTTGATGTAACATCATCAAAGAAAAATGTTACAGGCGGAGCGTGTCTGTTCTGCCTGTAAAGATGCGTGTATCATTGTGATTACAGGATTCATAAAGCTTTGTGTACTTTTGTTTTCTAAAGATTGGAGCAGGGACAACATTTTGTTTAGCTCATTTTTGTTTTCAATAGGCGTAAAGTAATTCCAGCCAATGGATGGAATTACTTTTATGGAAGATATTTTAATGTAATAACCATGAATACACAAAGTCAAAAAGTTTCGATGGCCGAGAAAATCGGTTACAGCCTGGGGGATTGCTCGGCTAATCTGGTCTTCCAGATGATGATGATTTATCAGACAAAGTTTTATACGGACATATTCGGTCTGGAAGGTGCCATTGCCGGTACGGTGATGTTGGTGGCGCGTATCACGGATGCCTTTGTCGATCCTACAGTAGGGTTATTGAGCGACCGTACCAAGACACGTTTCGGGAAATATCGTCCGTGGGTACTTTGGACCGCATTGCCTTTCATGGTCTTTTATGTGTTGGCTTTCTATAATCCGGGCATTGAAGATAAAGGACTGGTAGCATTGTATGCTACGCTGTCTTATACCTTGCTGATGAGTCTTTACTCTTTTAACAATACGCCGTATGCTTCTTTGGGCGGAGTGATGTCCGGTGATATAAAGGAACGTACCAGTATCACTTCCATTCGTTTTGTGGCGGCCACCATTGCCCAGTTTGTGGTACAGGGACTTACGCTTCCTTTGGTAAGCAAGTTTTCGGATGGTGGGGACAAGGCGCACGGCTGGTTATGTACCATTGCCTTGTTCGCTTGTATCGGGCTTGTCTTTTTGGTCATCACTTTCTTCTCGGCCCGTGAGCGCATAGAGCCGCCTGCCAGCCAAAAGACAGATATGCGTCAGGACATAAAGGATGTGTTTGGCAGTCTTCCTTGGCGGGCAATGTTCATTCTGACGCTGTTCGTTTTCACCACGCTTGCCATGTGGGGCAGTGCCATGAACTATTATTTTGAGAATTATGTGGATGCCGGAGCATTGTATGCCTTTCTTGACCGTCTGGGATTGGTGGCAATGGAAACGGATGGCAGCGTGGGGTATGCTGTGTTGAATGCTTTCGGACTGGTAGTCAATTCTTCCGATAAGGCATACGAGGTAGGATTTGGAGTGTTTAATATGTTGGGAGCACTTGTCCAGTTCTTTGGGGTGATTTTCTTGTCCGGCTTTTTGGCAAACCGTTACGGTAAGAAACGCGTCTTTATCGTTTGCCTCTCGCTTACGGCCCTTTTTACAGCTTTGTTCTATTTTCCGGGAAAAGCGGATGTGGAAACGATGTTTGTACTGAATTTCCTGAAGAGTCTGGCATACGCGCCGACTGTACCTTTGTTGTGGGCGATGATTGCGGATGTAGCCGACTATTCGGAATATAAAAATTACCGTCGTGCCACAGGCTTTGTGTTTGCAGGTGTAGTCTTTGCCTTGAAGGCCGGGCTGGGCATCGGTGGGGCCATTCTGGGATTTCTGCTTTCAGGATTTGGGTATGTGTCCGGTATCGGGGCGGAACAAAGCGATACGGCCATTATGGGGATCGTGCTTTCCTCTAGTCTGATTCCGGCTCTGATATTTGGAATGGGAGTAGCTGCTTTATGCTTCTATCCTATTACAAAAAAATACAACGAACAGATGCAGGCGGAACTTGCCGACCGTCGCAGTAAGGCTGGTTATTAATGAAAAAGAACAAATTATTTACCTTAAAAACTTTGTAATATGAAAATAAGATATGTAACATTATTGGCTGCCATAGCCGGATTAATGGTCGCTTGCGGCAATGACCGGAAGGCCGGTATGCAGCCGGAACCTTCGCTGAAGGAAGCAGCCTCGGGCAAGTTTCTGATGGGGGTAGCGTTGAATGTACGTCAGGCGGCAGGTCAGGATACTTGTGCCTCGAAAGTGGTAAAACGCCATTTTAATTCCATTGTGGCCGAGAATTGCATGAAATGCGAAGTGATTCATCCGGAGGAAGACCGTTTTGATTTTACGGAAGCGGACCGGTTAGTTCGTTTTGGCGAGGAGAACGATATGGCTGTTATCGGGCATTGCCTTATCTGGCATTCACAGCTGGCACCTTGGTTCTGTGTGGACGAACAAGGAAAAACAGTAAGTGCCGACCTCTTGAAGGAGCGTATAAAAAAACATATCCAGACTATTGTGACACACTATAAAGGGCGTATAAAGGGCTGGGATGTGTTGAATGAAGCCATTGAATCGGACGGCTCCTGGCGTAAATCTCCTTTTTACGAGATATTAGGCGAAGAGTACATCCCGCTTATTTTTCAGTATGCTCATGAAGCAGATCCGGAAGCCGAACTTTACTATAATGATTATGGCATGGATGGGAAGGCTAAGCGTGACAAAGTAGTCGAATTGGTAAAGATGCTGAAAGACCGCGGACTGCGCATCGACGCGGTAGGTATGCAGGGACACATGGGAATGGATTATCCGTCGGTGTCCGAGTTTGAAGCCAGTATGCTGGCATTTGCTGCTGCCGGAGTGAAGGTGATGGTAACCGAATGGGACATGAGTGCATTGCCCACGGCACGGATGGGAGCCAATATTTCGGACACGGTGTCTTATAAACAATCCCTGAATCCCTATCCCGATGGTTTACCCGACTCTGTGTCTGTGGCATGGAACAACCGGATGAAGGAGTTTTTCGGTCTTTTCCTGAAACATTCGGATATCATTACCCGTGTGACAGCATGGGGGGTGACGGACGGTGACTCATGGAAGAATAATTTCCCTGTGCCCGGACGTGTGGATTATCCTTTATTGTTCGACCGTGATTGCCGGCCGAAACCTTTTGTGGAAGAACTGATTGGAAAACAGAACATTTAATAACGTAACGATATGGAAAAGAAATTCAGATACTTGGTGCCCGGAGACTATATGGCAGATCCTGCCGTACATGTTTTTGACGGAAAGCTTTACATTTATCCTTCTCATGACCGCGAGAGCGGAGTGGAGGAGAATGACAATGGTGATCATTTTGACATGTGTGACTATCATGTCTTTTCTACAGAAGATGTGATGAACGGAACAGTGACCGATCACGGAGTCGTACTGAAAGTTTCGGATATCCCTTGGGCCGGGCGTCAGTTGTGGGATTGTGATGTGGCTCGTAAAAACGGGAACTATTATATGTATTTTCCATTGAAGGACCGGAACGACATCTTCCGTATCGGCGTGGCGGTGAGCGATTGCCCCGAAGGGCCGTTCATTCCCCAGCCCGATCCCATGCGTGGAAGCTACAGTATAGATCCGGCGGTATTTGATGATGGTAATGGGAACTATTATATGTATTTCGGCGGTTTATGGGGAGGGCAGCTTCAGCGTTATCGCAACAACAAAGCATTGGAGTGTGCGGCTTTTCCGGCTGATGGTGAACCGGCTTTGCCTTCACGTGTGGTGAAACTTTCGGACGATATGCTTCAGTTTGCCGAAGAGCCGCGGCCTTTGGTTATTCTGGATGAACACGGACAACCGTTGACTGCCGGTGACAATGCGCGTCGCTTTTTCGAGGCTTCATGGATGCACAAGTACAACGGGAAATATTATTTTTCTTATTCCACGGGAGATACTCATCTGCTTTGCTATGCCACAGGAGATAATCCGTATGGTCCGTTCACTTATCAAGGGGTCATTTTGCAGCCTGTGGTGGGTTGGACTACTCATCATGCCATTGTGGAATACAAAGGAAAATGGTATCTGTTTCACCACGATTGTGTCCCTTCGGGGGGAACCACTTGGTTGCGCAGCCTGAAGGTATGCGAATTGGAGTACGATGCGGAAGGGAAAATAAAGACCATAGAATCTGTCTGAAAAGAAATCAGTGATACATCATCCGGACAGATTGGACCGCTTGCTTTGCCGGGCATTGTCCAAACAGACCGTTTGCAGGAATCCCTTCATTGTCCGGGACTTGCAAACGGTCTTTTTATATCCGTTCTCTTCAATTACAATATCTGGTGATGTAATTGTAATTTATTGTAATATAGGATGTTATGTGCGTATTGTAACGCAAATAAAGATTCATGTAACACGTTTGAAGCAAGATGTAACTCTACGAAAGATGCGTGTATCATGCAGAGAATCCATATTCGGTGACACTTTCTATATTTGCGTCTGAAATCCGTAAAGGAATTGGTCAATTATAATACTAGAAAGACAATGAAACAAAAACAAAATCTGAAAAGATGGTCGGGCGTGTTGATCGCTTTAGGGGTGTTGGGCTCCTCCTTAACCTCATGTAGTTCGATAAAGAAAGGAAACGATTTGCCTGTTGTAGGAAAATCTGTCGCTCTTTTCGATTACTTTAATTATAGAGGTGAGGATGATGTCTATATTTCCAATCCGCTTCCGGGGGACGATTATTTTTATAATCCCATTCTGCCGGGATGGTATTCCGATCCCAGCATTTGCACCAATGGCGAAGGCGATTATTTTCTGGCTGCTTCCACCTTTACTTATTATCCGGGTGTGCCTCTTTTCCACAGCAAGGACTTGGTGAACTGGAAGCAGGTGGGGCATATCTTGAATCGTCCTTCTCAATTAGTCAACATGGAGGGGCAACACGTAAGCGGAGGAATCTTTGCCCCGGCCATATCCTATAACCCGCATAACAAGACTTATTATATGGTTACTACCAATGTAGGTGCCGGAAACTTCTTTGTGAAGACACAAGATCCTTTTGGCGAATGGTCTGATCCTATTATGTTGCCCGAAGTGACAGGCATTGATCCCTCTTTCTTTTTCGATGAAGATGGGAAAGCCTACATTGTCAATAACGATGACGCGCCGGACAACAAGCCCGAATACAGTGGGCATCGTACCATCCGTGTGCAGGAATTTGATGTGAATGCGGACAAGACGGTGGGTCCGCGCAAGATTCTGGTGAACAAGGGAGCTCGTCCGGAGGACAAGCCCATCTGGATTGAAGGTCCGCACCTTTATAAAATAAACGGAAACTACTTCCTGATGTCTGCCGAGGGTGGAACAGCCGGATGGCATTCGGAAGTGATTTTCCGTGGTGATTCTCCGACGGGCAAATTCACACCGTGGAAGAACAACCCTATTCTGACCCAGCGTCAGCTGGATGCGGAGCGTCCCAATCCGGTGACATGCGCCGGACATGCCGACTTGGTTCAAACCCGGGAAGGGGATTGGTGGGCGGTCTTTCTGGCTTGCCGTCCCATAAACAACACGTTCGAGAATTTAGGACGTGAGACTTTTATGATGCCCGTCAAGTGGAGTGAGGATGGTTTCCCCTATATGACGCAAGGAGATGATCTGGTACCGGTCATTGTCCGCCGCGAAGGAGTGAAGCGTGACGAATCCGCCACCTTCGGAAACTTTGAAGTAAATGACGGTTTCGACGGACAAACATTGGGCATGGAATGGATGACCTTGCGTGCTCCTGCTACCGGACTTTACTCGCTTTCCCAGACTCCGGGTTATCTCACTTTGAAATGCGATTCAGTCAGTGCTTCCGAAAAGAAGGTACCGGCTTTTGTCTGCCGCCGGTTGCAGCATCATAAGTTCGAATGCAGCACACGTATGCTGTTCTGTCCGCAGAGCAAGGCAGAGCAGGCGGGCATATTGTTGTTCAAGGACGAAAAGCATCAATATTTCCTGGCTGTAGGCAGGGATGACCAAGGTGAATGTATTTCCCTCAGGCAGATAGGCGATGGGGAAAGCAAGACGCTGGCTTCCGTCCGCCTGGACGACGGAGGAGTGATTACCGACCTGAAGGTGGTTTCGCGCGGAACACATTATGATTTCTACTATGCTCGCCAGGAAGGTGGGTGGAACGTGTTGTGCAGGAACGTGGATGCCGGGTATCTGTCAACGGCTACTGCCGGAGGTTTTACCGGAACAACGATAGGCATGTATGCCACATCAAAATAAGTAACTGATTAAATTTTTTGTATAACTTAAATTAATGTCTTAATGAAAAATGCTATGAATTTTAAGCCAATGGGACTGATACTTCTGTTCTGTCTCATTCCTCTGTGGGCATTTGCACAGAGTGTGATGGTAAAAGGTGTAGTAAAGGACACAAGTGGTGAAGCCATCATCGGAGCCAGTGTCTTGGAAAAAGGTACTACCAACGGTACGATTACCGATTTTGATGGTAACTTTACATTGAATGTATCGAAAAACGCCGTGTTGGTGGTAAGTTTTGTCGGTTATAAGAACGAGGAAATCCCGGTAGCGGGAAAGACTTCTTTAAAGATTACGTTGAAGGAAGATTCCAAAGCTTTGGAAGAAGTGGTGGTAATTGGTTACGGTAGCGCCCGCAAGAGTGACGTGACCGGATCTATCGCGTCGGTAGGCGGAGAGAAACTGCGTGAGATGCCTGCCACCAATATTACATACGCTTTGCAGAACCGCGTGGCAGGTGTGGATATGTCGCAGACTTCTTCCGCACCGGGTGCTTCCATGCAGATCCGTATCCGTGGTACCCGTTCGTTGAACGCCAGTAACGACCCGTTGGTGGTATTGGACGGAATCCCCTTTATGGGTAATTTGTCCGACATCAACCCCGGTGACATCAAGAGCATGGATATCTTGAAGGATGCATCCTCTACGGCAATCTACGGTTCGCGCGGTGCCAATGGTGTTATCCTGATCACTACACACAAAGGTGCACAGGGTACTCCCGCCCGGTTTACTTACAATGGGTATGCAGGTATGAAGAAAGTATTCTCCAAATATCCCATGATGAGCGGCAGCAAGTTTGCTGAAATGCGTAAACTGGCAGGAAAGTTCGAGAATTCGATAGACGAGTCGGACGATGTGGATACCGACTGGCAGGACTTGATGTTCCGCGACGGTTATGTAAACAGCCACGATATCAGCGTGTCCGGTGGTACCAACGGCGGTGGCTACAGCTTTGGCGCGGCTTACTATAAGGATCAGGGCGTCATTCCTACTCAGAACTATACCCGTTACTCTCTGCGTGGTTCTTTCGATCAGGGCGTGGGAAAATATTTCCGCTTCGGACTGGTGAACAACACCAACTATAATGTCACCAAAGGTTCCAATATCGGACTGTATGGTGTACTTGCCATGTCTCCTATCGCTAACCCCTATAATGCGGACGGCACATTGAAACGTACCGTGAAATACAACAGTCAGGATGAGTCATTTGTACTGACCAGAGGCGTTGTGGAAGGATTGGAAGACAGTTGGCTGAGCAAGACCGAAGGCTTTGGTACGTACAACAACCTGTTTGCCGAAGTGAAATGCCCGTGGGTGGAAGGTTTGAAATACCGTGTCAACCTAGGTTTGAACTATCGTTCTACTAAAGGTGGATCGTTCACCGGCGAAGGCATCAACAGCACTACGGCCGACACTCCGTCCACCGCTTCGCTGAACCATTCGGAAACGACTAACTGGACTGTGGAGAACCTGCTGACTTACGACCGCACTTTCGGAAAGCACCAGCTGAACGTTGTCGGTATGTACTCTGCCGAACAGACCGTCTATACACGTTCGGATGTTGCCGGACGGGATATTCCTGCCGAATATTTCCAGTTCTACAACATCGGGCGTGCGGAAGGCACCATTACGGTGAACCCCGACAACTGGAACTATCAGAAGAGCGGTCTGATGTCTTGGATGGGCCGTGTGATGTACACATACGACAACCGCTATATGTTGATGGCGACTGTACGTGCCGACGCTTCTTCACGTTTGGCAAAGGGACACCAATGGCACACTTATCCCGCCGTATCGGCAGGATGGAACATCCGTCAGGAAGAGTTTATGGACGAGGTGGACTGGATAGATATCCTGAAACTGCGTGTAGGTTACGGACAGACCTCCAACCAGGCTGTTGATCCTTACAAGACCTGGGGACGCCTGGCAACCCGTCCTTACAACTTCGGTCCTACCGGCTATGTCACCGGTTACTATGTATCCGAACTGCCTAATGCCGAATTGGGTTGGGAATACTCTTCCACCTGGAACTTCGGTCTGGACTTCACCTTGCTGAGAGGACGCCTGTCCGGTACATTCGAATATTACATTCAGAAAACCACCGACTTGCTGCAAAGCGTAAGCCTTCCTTCCACTTCGGGAGTAAGCAGCTACATGGCCAATGTGGGAAAGACGGAAAACAAAGGTTTTGAATTTACCTTGAACGGAACGATTCTGGACAACCATAACGGATGGACGTGGGAGGCAAGCCTCAACCTGTCCGCCAACCGTAACAAACTGACCGAACTGGCTTCGGGAGCTGATGATGATAAATCGAACAACTGGTTTGTGGGACATCCCATCGACTGTATCTACGACTATGAAAAAGTAGGCTTATGGAACAGTGATGATCCCGATTTCCAATACTTGGACATCCTGGAGCCGGGTGGCAATGAAGGTATGATCAAGGTGAAATATACCGGCGATCGTGATGCCAGCGGCAAGCCGACTCGCGCCATTGGTCCCGAAGACCGTCAGATTATCAGCCTGGAACCTAAATTCCAGGGAGGATTCAGCACCCGCGTGGCCTATAAAGGCTTTGACTTGAACGTTATCACCGCCTTCCGTTGCGGAGGCAAGCTGATCAGTACGCTGCACCACAGCAACGGTTACCTGAATATGCTGACCGGTCGTCGCGGACAAGTGGATGTGGACTACTGGACACCGGAGAACAAGGGGGCCAAGTATCCGAAACCGGGTGGCATCCAGAGCGGTGACAATCCGAAATACGGAAGCACATTGGGTTACTTTGACTCTTCTTATTGGAAAGTACGCAACATCACGCTGGGCTACAACTTCGAGAAGCAGTCTTGGCTGACCCGCATGGGCGTACAGAGCCTGCGTGCTTACCTGTCCGTACAGAATCCGTTCATCATCTGTTCTCCTTTCCACAAAGAGACCGGGCTGGATCCTGAAACCAACTCTTACGGTAACGAGAATGTAGCTGTGACAGAGGGTATCCAAAGACGATTCCTGACGGTAGGTACCAACTCACCGTCCACCCGTAACTATTTATTCGGCATTAACTTAACATTCTAATGAAAGCATGACTATGAAACCTATCTTTTCAAAAATAAGAGTTCTGGGAACAGCCGCACTGGCTTTGTTCCTGACAGCATCCTGTTCAGACATTCTGGACGAGCAGCCGCGCAGCAGTTATGACCCTACCTTCTTCAAGACAGAGAAGGGGGTGGAAGGCGGTGTGACCTCCATGTATGCGCACTTGCGCTATATTTACGGACAAGCTTATTATTATAATTCCTGTCTGACGGGAACCGACGAGGCAACTTGGGGATGGAGTGCCGATGGTAACTTCAAGGATGCCGACCTGTCCGGAGTAGGCAACCTGACTGCCACGACTTGCCGTTCCGATGCCTTGTGGGGAACCGCTTTCTCGAACATCAATACCGCTAACGGCGTGATAGAGAACGCTGCCGAGGTAGGAGTCAATGAATCATTGGTTTCCGAAGCCCGCTTCTTCCGTGCGTTCGACTATTTTCTGTTGGTGCAGACCTTCGGTGGAGTGCCTTTGGATATGGGGGCCGGCGAACTGAAGTTCAACATCACTCCCTCACGTACCTCCGTGCGCAATACCGTGCCCGAAGTGTACACCAAGGCCATCTTCCCCGACTTGCTGACGGCTATCGAGAACCTGCCCGCCAATCCCCGTGTGACGGGTGGAGTGACCAAGACCGTTGCCCGTCTGTACTTGGCAAAGGCTTACCTGACCTACGCCTGGTGGCTGAAGAATCCGAATAACATTCCTACTTATCCCGAGTGTCAGCGTACCGACCCCGACGGACACGATGCGGCATGGTACTTCCAGCAGGCATACGATGTGGCGGTTGCCGCTATCGAGAACCCCGGTCCTTTCGGCTTGCAGGAAAGTTTCTGGATGGTGAATGCCGGACCTAATGACCGTAACATGGAAATCCTGCTCTATGCGGATCACACACAGGAAAACGAGTTCTATAACGGCGGTAGCTTGAGTTACGGTAGTGGCGGTGCTCCCGATAACTTTGCCGGATGGATGATGAACTGGAACTATACCGATGCGCGTTCAGCTGATAATCAGGCTGTCATCAACCGTATTGCCGAACAGTGCTATGGCCGTCCCTGGACCCGTATGGCTCCTCCGTTGGGTGTGTTTACCAAGACGTTTGCCGACAAGGTGAACGACTCCCGTTACGACGGTACTTTCACCACCGTTTATCGAGGCAACTGGTCCACAGCCGGACAAAACTGGGAATCGGTGACCAATGCCAACGGAATGAAAGTGAAAGAACGTGAACCTATATTCTCTTTCGTGTTCCAGGATATGGATAAGATAGACTATGCAGGCGAGGGTTCTAAAAGCAATCTGGGTGCAGGTACATTGCCCGGTCGTGCCGACTGGGTATTGGGACTGGATGCGGTAGGCCGCTATGTATATCCCGGTCTGTGGAAACTCGGCCCGTATCGTACGGACAACGGTTCCGGAGCCGGACAGCCTAATGCGGGAAGTACCCGTCCATATAACATCGCCAAGTTCTCCGAACTTTATCTGGTTGCTGCCGAAGCTGCCGTAGAAGGAGCTGCCGCACAAGCCGGCAAGTCTGCTCGTGATCTGGTGAACGTGCTTCGTGCCCGTGCCGGCCGCTGGACTTACAGCAATGCCGAATATAAGAATGTGGATCGTGATTTCAGTGCTGAAATGACAGCCGCCACTCCGGCAACCATTGATATCAACTATATTCTGGATGAACGCAGCCGCGAGTTCTATGGCGAAGGCTATCGTTGGTTCGACTTGGTTCGTACTCAGAAATGGAACGAATATGCTGACAGCTACGTGATTTGTGGGGGCAAGGGTGATCACAATCCGCAGACTTACAACCGTACCATCGAAGCGTTCCATTATCTCCGTCCCATTCCGCAAGGACAGTTGGATGGCATGGAAATGACCAAAGAAGAAAAGATGGCTTATCAGAACCCGGGATACAGAGATTGATTCGGACTGATAACAATGAATGAACAAGGATACCGGAAAAGGGGAATAACACCTCTGCTTTGGTATCCTTTTTTATTTCAGCTTTATTATACCAGACTCACGTTATTATAAACCTTCCCACAGTTGATATAAACGTGTTTTTATCCTTTCCTATTCTAAAATTCCGCCAGTGATCCGTGGATCAGTGCCACTGATCCATAAATCAATGACACTGATTTGTAAGTCAGTGCCATTGATTATTCGATAGAACAGTATCATAAAGACTATCCATACGGAAGAATAGCTCTTCCTATGCAAATGCCTTTTTAAAAACGCTATCCTTCGTTTTCTTTCAGATGTTGCTCCATGTACGTAGTCGGTGGTACCCCGTACAGTTCCTTGAAAGCAGTCGAGAAATTATTGGGATTGGTAAATCCGGTCAAGTCCGCCACTTCGGCTATGGTGTACCGTTTCTTCGACAACAGTTCCGCCGCCTGCTTCAGGCGGATGTTGCGGATAAAGTCTCGGGTGGTCTGGTTGGTCAGTTCCTTCAACTTGCGGTGCAGGTGCACGCGGCTGATACCGACTTCGGTACTGATCATCTCCACGGTGAGGTTCGGATTGCTCAGGTTTTCGTTGATGACCCGCATGATGCGTTCCATCAGTTTGTCATCGGGCGACTGTACTTCTATTGGTTGTACCTTATCCTCTTGAGTCTGTTGTCCGGTATAGGTGTTGCGTAGCCGTTCGCGGCTGCGGATCAGGTTGGCGGCCGTTTTCCTTAATATCTCTATATGGAAAGGTTTGGTCAGGTAGGCGTCGGCTCCTGTTTCCAGTCCTTCCAGATTGTCTTCCTCCCGTGTCTTGGCGGTGAGCAGTATCACCGGGATGTGGTTCAGATTCACGTTCTGCTTTATTTTGCGGCACAGGGTGAGTCCGTCCATTTCGGGCATCATGACATCACTTATCACCAGGTCTGGGGTTTTGTTGAAGATGCTTTCCAAGGCTTCCTTGCCGTTGCAGCTTTCCAGGGTATGGTAATCACCTGCCAGTTCGCGACAAATGTAACGGCGTATTTCTTCATCGTCTTCCACTACCAGTACTTTGTATTTTGTCTTGGCCCGTGTTTTTTCGTTTGCTTCCTCTTCGGTCTCATAAGGAACGGGAAGGACCGGGGCCGGAGCGTGGATGAGGGGAGCTTTGTCGGCTTCCATCTCTTCTTTGCCCAGGTGGGCGCACCCCAAAGGCATACGGATGATAAAGCTGCATCCCGGTTGTCCGTCCGGATTATTTGCTACACGGATGTCTCCGTGATGCAGTTCCACCAGTGAGCGGGTGAGGTGCAGCCCGATGCCGGTACCTATGTTTGAGTTGTTTTGGCTGTTCCGTATCTGGTAAAAGCGTTCGAATATATGTTCTGTTTCTTGGGGGGAGATTCCTATTCCGCTGTCGGTCACGATGATTTCGGCATACTGTTGCAATGGTTCCGACAGGGTGGAATCCTCGCCGGTGCGCAGCCGTATGTCTACGCTGCCTCCTTCGGGGGTGAATTTGAAAGCATTGGACAAGATGTTCAGGATAATTTTGTCGAAGTTCACCGGGTCCACCCACAACTTTAAGTGGTCGGCGCCCTCGTGGTGGAATCGCAGGCTGATATGTTTCTTGTTAGCTTGTTCCATAAAGGTTTCGCACAAATCATTAATGAATCCGGTCATTTCGGTTTCACGGAAAACAAGTGACATCTGTCCTTTGTCTATCTTGCGTATATCCATCAATTGGTTTACCAGCCGCAGGATTCTTTCGGAGTTGCGCCAGATGATGCGGTAGTTCTTTTGCCGTTCGTGGTCCGTATCGTTTGTCATCAGTTTTTGCAGGGGACTGATGATGAGTGACATCGGAGTACGTATCTCGTGGGAGATGTTGATGAAAAACTGTAGCTTGGCTTCGTTTATCTGTTCGGCATGGATATGTTGCATCATTTCCTGCCTTATGCGGTAACGGTGTCTCACTTGCAGGATGATGCCATAGACGGCTGCTACTGCCAACAAGGCATAGATCAGCATGGCCCAGCCCGATGCCCACCATGCCGGTGCGATGTGAATGGTGATTTCATCGGTGTCGGATTCCAGCAGATAATCTTCGGCTTTGATCCGGAAATGATAATCGCCGGGGGGAAGGTTGCTGAATGACACCCGGTTGACTCCTTTAGGCAGCTTGACCCAAGGGGTGTTGTTTATGGTATATAGATACGTGATACGTTCGGAATTATTTAGTTCGCGGGTGGAGAACTCGATGCTGAAAGCGTTGTCGTTATGTGACAGGTGAAAATCCCGGGCCTCAAAGACGGAGGTGTTTATGATTTCTTTCCCGCCCGACAACATTCCTTTCCTTATAGGCTGGTCGTGCAGATAGAAGTCGATGATGCGTACGTTCCATTTTTTGGCGGGATTCGTAATCTCTTGAGGATTGAAATAGGTAATTCCGTTTGTACCTCCAAACCAAAGTATGCCGTTGCGGTCGGCAAAGGAGGCGTTTTTGCTGAATTCATTTCCTTGCAGACCGTCGTCTGCATAGAAATTGCTGAATGTGTGGGTCTTCAGATTAAAACGTGACATTCCGGCATTGGTGCTTATCCATAAGTTGTCCTGCCCGTCTCCCTTGATGGCATATACGGCGTTACTGGATAGTCCGTGGGCGGTGGTGTAGGTCTTTAATTGCCGGGTTTGGGGATTCCATTCCGCCAGTCCGTCGGAATTGCCTATCCAGATGTTGCCTTGGGAGTCTTCATAAAGGGAGTGGATGATGTGTCTGGACAGGATTTCTTCAGTCTTGAAGTCATCGGTGTTCAGGTCTATACATCTTATTCCGTCATACGTTCCTACATAAAGGTGGTTGTCACCGGCATACAGAAGACAGCTTATCCATTTATATTTGTCGGTGGCTGCATTGAATTTAGGGTCATATACAGACTGTCCTGTCTTCAAGTCATAATAGAAAAGTCCGGCTCCCATGGTGGCTATCCAGAGTCGTTTGTCCTGGTCTTCAACCAGATCATACACACGTTGGATACGGTTTCCATTCTTATCTGTCAGATTCTGCAGATAGCTGCACTGTCCTGTTTTCTTATCCAGTCTGCCCAGTCCGTTGGTATAGGATCCGAACCACAGATTACGTTCAGAGTCTTCATACAGGCCGAAAACGGTGGAAGGAACCGAAGAGGGGCTGTCATGTGGGGCATAATGGACTTTTTGCTTCAGTTCTGTGGTGATGCCGTATATGCCGTCGTTGTCAGTACCTATCCATAATATGCCTTCGTGGTCGCGGCAGAGTGAGGTGATACAGTTGGAGCCGATGATATTCTTGTTGATTGATTTGTAGCCTATGTACTTGAAACTGTTGGGCTGTGCGGGAATCATCATAACCCCTTTTTGGTAAATGGCTATCCATAGGTTTCCTGCATTGTCTTTCAGGACGGAGTGCACTTTGGAGGTGCCGGAGTCGAGGTAATTATTATCAAAAGGGTAATCCGTGATGAGCTGTTTGGGGATGTTGAAAATCTTGGCGCCTTTCCCGTCCGTGCCCAGACAAAGCTCATTCTGGCTTATCTGGCAGATGGATTTGATAGGCAGGTTTTGCTTTCCTTTATAAAGGATAGGAATGAACTCTTCTGCCGGTTGGTTATATTTCAGCAATCCTTTGCCTATGGTTGCCAGGTAGATGTCTCCGTAGTTGTCTTCATAGAGGTCCACAATGGTCATTCCCTTCTCTTGTTTCAGGAAGTGCTTGCTTTTATTGTCCGCAGAGAGGCGGTAGATGCCGTTCTCACCTTGTGTTACCCAAAGATTGTGTTGCCTGTCCTCTATCATGTAGTCTGTCATTTGGGTGGGGATAGGTAAATCCGGTTTGTGTGCAGTCAGTTTCCCCTGTGTGATGGTTATGGTGCACAAGTTGTTTCCCGATACCCATATTTCTCCGTTCCTACATTCCAGAATGGACATGATATTGCTGTCAAAAGTCTTTCCGTCTTCCCATTGCGCCCGCGCGCTGAAACTGTCGGTGGCGGGATCGTATAGCTGTATCCCATTATAGGTTCCTACGAACAGCCGTCCCTTGCTGTCTTCATACAGGGCGCGTACGTAGTTGTGACAGAGAGAATGTTCGTTTTGGGGATCATGCTTGTAGATAATGAACTTGGCTCCGTCATAGCGGTTCAGTCCGTCTTCGGTGGCAATCCATATCATGCCGTTCCGGTCTTGGTATATTTTGTTGATCAGACTGCTGGACAGCTCCCTGTCTGTTGTGAAGAATTTGTACGATTGTCCGTGGCACAATAAAGACAGGAACATGAATAATGTAAGAATCGTATGTTTCATCATAATATAATATCTCAGATTGATTCAGGTGCACAAAAATAATTCAAAAAAATATATATAGCCTAATAAAAAGGAGGTAATTTCTATACTCCATCCCATAATAGGCTGGGTTTGTAACATGGGAAAAGGACTATGTAACATAGTCTCGCCCGAAAATAAAGCAGATGTCTTTACCTTTGCTCTTGTTGAGCCGTGAAGAACGGAACGTAAAAACAACCTTGTGAATTTAATACCATGAATATGAAACTTGAATGTGATTTATCCGGTATCCGGAAATGTATGATGAGCGGCTTGTCCCTGCTGCTTGCCGGAGTGTTGCAGGCGCAGAATCCGATTGTGCAGACTTGCTATACTTCAGATCCGGCACCCATGGTGCACGATGGCACCTTGTATGTTTACACGGGACACGATGAGGACCATGCCGATTTTTTCTGGATGCAGGAATGGCGCGTCTATTCTACTAAGGATATGGTGAACTGGACCGATCACGGTTCTCCGCTTGCCATCGAATCTTTCGACTGGGCGGACGATCGTGCCTGGGCATCTCAATGTATCGAACGCAACGGGAAATTCTATTGGTATGTGTGTCTGCATTCCAAGTTGACAAACACGATGGCCATCGGTGTGGCGGTGGGTGATTCGCCTACCGGCCCTTTTAAGGATGCTATCGGCAGACCGCTTTACGAAGGTAGCTGGGATTTTATTGATCCCACGGTTTTTGTGGATGATGACGGGCAGGCTTATCTATATTGGGGAAATCCGAATGTTTACTATGCCAAGCTGAATGCCGATATGGTTTCGCTGGATGGTGAGGTGTCCAAGGTGGAGCAGACTATAGAGAGTTTTGGTTCTCCGGGGCCGGACAAACGGGAGAAAGGAAAGAAATACAAGGATATTTATACGGAAGGCCCGTGGTTGCACAAGCGTGGCGGTACATATTATTTGTCGTATGCAGCCGGCGGAGTACCCGAACACATCGCTTACTCGATGAGTGACACTCCGACAGGACCTTGGAAGTATATGGGAGAAATTATGCCGTTGCAAGATACCGGTTCGTTTACCAATCACTGTGGAGTGACGGATTACAAAGGTAATTCTTATTTCTTTTATCACACTGGGAAATTACCCGGTGGAGGTGGTTTCGGACGTAGCGTGGCAGTGGAGCAGTTCAGTTACAACCCCGATGGTACTTTCCCGATAATTAATGCGACGACAGAAGGGGTGTCGCCGGTAGGCACACTGACTCCTTATCAACGTGTGGAGGCGGAAACGATAGCTTTCTCCGAAGGAGTAAAATCGGAATGGAATGCAAAGACGGGGGTGTATGTATCCGGAATTCATGACGGGGATTATATAAAGGTACGCGAGGTGGATTTTGAAGATTTGTCGCCCAAGTGTCTTTGTGTGTCTGTTGCCAGTGCCCTTCGCGGTGGGTGGATAGAAGTCAGGACCGACAGCATCGGCGGGACGCTGATAGCTGAAACGAGGGTTCCTCATACCGGAGGATGGGAATGCTGGACAAGCATAGAGGCGGATGTGACGGTTCCTGTGACGGGTGTGCATGATGTCTATTTTGTGTTCAAAGGCAGGAAAGGATGTGAATTGTTTCATTTTGACTGGTGGAAATTCAGCCGGCAGGAAATGACAGAGCAAGAGGTGAAAGACAGGACGCAGGCCGCATCTACCAACATTCCGGGTTACGAGTATCCGCGGCTGGACGAGGAGCGTTGCGCCCACTTCCGTTTTTATGCTCCGCAAGCCGGAAGGCTTCAGGTGGACTGTTGCGGTAAGAAGTATGACATGCAGAAGGACGCGGATGGCTTCTGGACAGTGAAGACCGATCCGTTGGTCGTAGGATTCCATTATTATTTCTTGATAGCGGACGGGGTGCAGGTGGCCGATCCGTCCAGTTACACTTTCTTTGGTTGTTGCCGTATGGCGAGTGGGATAGAGGTTCCCGAGGGAGTGGAAGGTGATTACTATCGTCCTCAGCAGGGAGTACCTCATGGGCAGGTGCGCTCGTGTACTTATTATTCGGAAGCCAAAAAGGAATTCCGCCGTTGCATGGTCTATACTCCGGCAGAATATGAAACCAAGGTGAAAAAACGTTATCCGGTACTTTACCTGCAACATGGCATGGGCGAGGATGAGACGGGCTGGTCGGCACAGGGATGTATGCAACATATCATGGATAACCTGATAGCCTCCGGGCAATGTGTGCCGATGCTTGTTGTGATGGACAGTGGGGATGTGGAAGCTCCTTTTATTCCTCGCAAAGGGAAGGATGTGAATGAGGAGAGAGCTTTGTATGGTGCCTCTTTTTACAGGGTGATGCTGGAGGACTTGATACCGATGATTGACAGGACGTTCCGGACTTATACTGATCGTGAACATCGTGCAATGGCAGGATTGTCATGGGGTGGTCATCAGACTCTCACTACCACATTGCCTCATCTGGACAAGTTTTCGTATATTGGCGCATTCAGCGGTGCTATCTTCGGACTGGATGTGAAGACTTGCTTTGACGGTGTGTTTGCTGATGCCGGCAAGTTTAACAAGCAGGTACATTACTTGTTTTTGGGATGCGGAACGGAAGAGCAGTTCGGTACCCGAAAACTGGCGGAGTCTTTGCGCAAAATAGGTATTCATGTGGACTATTACGAATCGCAGGGCACAGCACACGAGTGGTTGACATGGCGTCGTTGCTTGTACCGGTTCGTGCCTCATTTGTTCAAAAATAGAAAGTAGAAAAAGAGATGAAGAAGATCATTATTTTTATAGTTTGGATCATTGGTTTGTCGGGGGCGTTTGCACAACAACGGGAAATGTTCCATAATCCGGTGATTGAGGCGGATGTACCTGACCCTTCCATGATAAGGGTGGGAAACTATTACTATCTGGTAAGCACCACCATGCACCTGATTCCGGGTTGTCCGGTGATGCGTTCAAAGGACTTGGTGCATTGGGAAACGATCAGTTATGTGTTTCAACGGCTTACTGACTTGCCCCGTTATGATTTGAAGGAAGGTACGGTATATGGTCGCGGACAATGGGCCTCCAGCATCCGCTATCATGACGGACGGTTCTATGTATGGTTCTCACCCAATGATGAACCTCATCGTGGTTATATCTATACCGCCGAAGATCCGGCGGGCGAATGGACATTAGTCTCCCGTCCGCCTCATCATCATGACGCTTCTTTGTTTTTTGATGATGACGGCAAAGTCTATCTGTTTTATGGCACCGGACAACTTCGTCAGCTCAAGAGCGACCTGAGCGATGTGGAGCCGGGAGGTATAGACCAAAAGATATTCGAGCGGGATGCCGACGAGCAGGGACTTTTGGAAGGAAGTCAGGCATTCAAGTATAACGGCAGATATTACGTGATGATGATTTCCATGGACTGGAGCATTCCCGGACGGTTACGTCGTGAGGTGTGCTATCGTGCCGACCAGATAACCGGTCCGTATGAGAAAAAGGTGATTTTAGAAACCGAATTTCAAGGATATGGTGGCGTGGGACAAGGCTGTATAGTCGATACTCCTGACGGAAACTGGTATGGCTTTATTTTTCAGGATAGGGGCGGCATAGGGCGTGTGCCCACATTGATGCCCTGCCGCTGGGAAGACGGTTGGCCGATACTGGGTGATGCGGACGGACGTGTGCCCGAGTGTATGGAGATGCCTGCTTCCGGAGAGGAGTGTAAAGGAAGTATCATGGGAAGTGATGATTTCGACACCGGCCGGTTGAGCTTGAACTGGCAGTGGAACCATAATCCGTTGGACGATTGCTGGTCGCTGACAGAGCGTCCGGGTTTCCTGCGGTTGAGGACCGGAAGGGTGGTGGATAATCTGTTTCTGGCTCCCAATACCTTGACTCAGCGTATGAGCGGGCCGAAATGCAGCGGTGTGGTAGCTATGGATGTCTCGAAGATGAAAGAAGGGGATGTTGCGGGCTTCAGTGCTTTCAATGGGTTGTCCGGAGTGCTGGCTGTGGTCATGGAAAACGGGAAAAAGCAGTGGGTGATGTCACATCAGTCTGTCAGTCTTTCGGACCAGGAAAAAAGGGTGACTGCTGTGGAAGTGCTGGAGAAAGAACGCATAGATTGTGAGAAAGAGGTGGTCTATCTTCGTATGGAGGGCGACTTTGCCGATAAAAAAGATGAAGCCACTTTTTACTACAGTTATGACAAGAAAACGTGGAAACGAATAGGGGAGCCTTGTAAAATGGTTTTTGATTATACCAAATTCTTTATGGGAAGCAAGTTTGCTATTTTTAATTATGCTACTAAAGATTTGGGAGGATATGTGGATATAGATTATTTTGAGTACGGTAACTAAAAAGTGAATAGAATGAAACTAAAAAAATGTGTGGGGATATTCTTGTTCTCCACCTTGTGCCTGAATGTAGGAGCTATAGATCATAAAGGGATTACTTTCGACCGGCTGGCTCCCGACCGTTTCACACTGATGGAAAACGGAGTGGCCAATGAAATATTGGTGGACGAGCAGGAAGATGCCGGTGTGATGATAGCAGTAAGGAATCTTCAGAATGACTTTAAACGGGTGAGTGGCCGGGCTGCCGGGTTATGCTATACTCCCGGTGTAAAGCGTATGGTTATGGTAGGTACGTTGAAAAGCCGTTATATCCGGGAATTGGTAAAGGCGAAAAAGATAGATGCTTCGTTGCTGGAGGGCAAGAATGAGAAATACCTGATGACCGTGGTATCTGCTCCCTTGAACGGAGTGGATGAGGCGCTCGTCATTGTGGGAAGTGACAAACGCGGAACGATTTATGGGATTTATGAGCTTTCGGAACAGATTGGTGTTTCGCCGTGGTACGACTGGGCGGATGTGCCGGTGATGCCCCGGCAGAATCTTTCGATGACGCGTGGAAGTTATACGGCGGGAGAACCGGCGGTAAAGTATCGGGGTATCTTTTTGAATGACGAGGCTCCTTGCCTGACCGGATGGGTGAAGCACACTTATGGCACGAATTATGGTGATCATCGTTTTTATGCCCGTGTGTTCGAACTGATTCTGCGTCTGCGCGGTAACTTTATGTGGCCTGCCATGTGGGGTTGGAGCTTTTATGCGGATGATCCGGAGAACAGCAAGACCGCCCATGAGATGGGGATTATAATGGGAACCTCACACCATGAGCCTATGGCACGCAATCATCAGGAATGGGTAAGGAAGCGTAGCGAATATGGGGTGTGGGACTATGCTTCCAATCAGCAAGTGATTGACCGTTTTTTCCGTGAAGGTATGGAACGTGCCGCCGGTACGGAAGATTTGATTACCATTGGTATGAGAGGTGACGGTGATACTCCGATGGGTGGAAAGGAAGGAGAAGATGACAAATATGTGCCGCGTGATGAGGAAAACATGCGCCTGATGGAGAAGATATTCCGGAATCAGCGTCGTATTATCAAGGAAGTGACGGGAAAAGCGCCAGAGAAACGTCCGCAGGTATGGGCTATTTATAAAGAGGTGCAACGCTATTATGACATGGGACTCCGTGTGCCCGATGATGTGATTATGTTGCTGAGTGATGACAACTGGGGGGATGTGCGCCGGTTGCCGGATGCCAAAGGACGGAAGCGTTCCGGCGGATGGGGGATGTATTATCATGTAGATTATGTGGGGGCTCCCCGTAATTCCAAATGGTTGAATGTAACTCCTATACAAAATATGTGGGAACAGCTTCAGTTGACTTACAGCTATGGGGTGGATAAGCTTTGGATATTGAATGTGGGTGATTTGAAACCGATGGAGTATCCTATCACTCTTTTTATGAATATGGCTTGGAATCCGGAACGCTATGTGGCAGGGAATCTGTTGGAGCATACACGGGCGTTTTGTGCGCAACAGTTCGGTGAGGAACAGGCGGATGAGGCCATGCGTATCCTGAACCTGTATTGCAAGTACAATGGACGCGTGACTCCCGAGATGCTGGATAAGGATACTTATCACTTGGCTTCGGGGGAATGGAGGCAGGTGGCCGATGAGTATGTGAAGCTGGAGGCGGAAGCCTTGCGGCAGTATTTGAAACTGGATACCGCTTACAGGGATGCTTATCGCCAACTGATTCTTTTTCCTGTGCAGGCGATGGCCAATCTATATGAAATGTACTATGCACAAGCCATGAATCACAAATTGTACCAGGAGAACAATCCGCAGGCGAATGAGTGGGCCGACAAGGTGGAGAAGGCGTTTAGGCGCGATGCGGAATTGTGCAGGGAATACAACGAAGAAATGTCGGGAGGCAAGTGGAACGGAATGATGACGCAGAAACATATAGGCTATACTTCGTGGAACGATGATTTCCCTGCCGACTGTTTGCCGGAAGTTTACCGGATAGAGCAACCGGAACAGGCTGTAGGAGGATATTTGTTTGCCGGTGACAAAGGGGTGGTTTCCATGGAGGCGGAGCATTACTTTGCATCATCCGTGGCACCGAAGACCGTTTGGACAGTCATACCGCACATGGGACGTACGCTGAGCGGAGTGGCTTTGATGCCTTATACACAGTCTGCTGAGGGAGCTTCGCTCTCTTATAAAATGAAAATACCGCAAAAAGTAGATACGGTAAATGTGTATGTCATTGTGAAATCCACCCTGCCCTTCCTCAGACGGGAAGGTCATCGCTACACAGTAGGTTTTGAAGGAGGGGAGGAGCAGACTGTCTGTTTCAATGCGGAGTTGAACGAGCATCCGGATAATGTATATCGTGTACTGTATCCCACAGTGGCCCGTCGGGTGGTGAAGACTCGGGTGAAGTTGAGCCTGCCCGACCGTGCGGACGGGACCTATACATTGGTTCTGAAACCGGTGGAGCCTGCCATCGTATTTGAAAAGATTGTGGTGGATTATGGCGGTTATGAGGATAGTTATCTGTTTATGGACGAATCTCCTTGCCGGAGAAATAAACTGAATGGACAATGAAAAACATCAGATTGACAGTTTGGATAGGAATGATGTGCGGGTGCTTGGCGGCAGGAATGTTGCAGGCCGGTACACGACCGGACAATGCCCGTCCGGCAGAAGAAGACGGCAGCCGCTTGTGGTTGCCGGTGATGCGCCCGGCGGAAGGTGCGGAGGTGGAAGTTATATATAAAGGAAAAGTGTCACCCACCATAGCCATTGCCATTGCTGAGTTGAAAAACGCCTGGAAGGGAGAGCCTGTACTTTTGGAGAAAAAGAGGACAGGGCAGGGGGATGGGTTTGCCATCACTTCTTCGGAACATCAGGTCCGTATTCTTTCATCCACCGAGGCAGGATTGCTTTATGGTGTTTATAGTCTGTTGCGTATGCAGGCGGCGGGGCAGGTCACAGTACCTCTGTCGGTTACTGAACAACCTGTGTATGATCTTCGCATCTTGAACCATTGGGATAATCCGGATGGTACGGTGGAGCGTGGTTATGCCGGTCGTTCTTTGTGGAATTGGGAAGAACTTCCCGGAACTTTGTCACCACGTTACGAGGCATACGCCCGTGCCAATGCTTCTGTGGGTATTAATGGAACAGTGCTGAATAATGTCAATGCCTCGCCCCAAGTGCTGGCAACCTCCAGTCTGGAGAAAGTCAAGGCATTGGCTGATGTCTTCCGGCCTTATGGTATAAAGGTCTATTTATCGGTTAATTTTGCATCTCCTATCCAGTTGGGCAAGTTGGATACGGCAGATCCGTTGGACAAGGAGGTCATCCGGTGGTGGAGGCGGAAAGTGAAAGAAATCTATACGTTGATACCTGATTTTGGTGGCTTTTTGGTAAAGGCCAATTCGGAGGGGCAGCCGGGACCATGTGATTTCGGGCGTACTCATGCCGAGGGAGCGAATATGCTGGCGGATGCGTTGAAACCCTACAGAGGAATCGTGATGTGGAGGGCGTTTGTCTATAGTCCTACCGACAGTGACCGTGCCAAGCAGGCCTATTTGGAGTTTATGCCTTTGGACGGGCAGTTTCATGACAATGTAATAGTACAGATAAAGAACGGACCGATAGATTTCCAGCCTCGCGAACCTTACAGCCCTTTGTTCACTGCCATGAAGCGGACTCCCATGATGGTGGAGTTTCAAATCACTCAGGAGTATTTAGGCTTTTCCAATCATCTGGCCTATTTGGCTCCTTTATGGGAGGAGTTTTTTGGCGAGGTGCGTCCGGATAGGTTAAAAGCTGCGGCGGGTGTGGCAAACATCGGTACGGATGTGAACTGGTGCGGTCATCATTTTGCACAAGCCAACTGGTATGCTTTCGGGCGGTTGGCATGGAATCCGTCGCTGACTTCAGACCGGATTGCGGATGAGTGGTTGCGGCAGACGTTTACTTCCCAGCCGGCATTTGTCCGTCCGGTCAAAGAGATGATGTTGCAGAGCCGGGAGGCGGTGGTGAATTATATGATGCCGTTGGGGCTGCATCATCAGTTTGCATGGGGGCACCATTATGGGCCTGAACCGTGGTGTAGTGTGCCCGGTGCTCGTCCGGACTGGTTACCTTCTTATTATCATAAGGCAGATAAGGAGGGAATCGGTTTCGACCGTAGCAGCAAAGGGAGTGATGCCGTTTCTCAGTATCCCGATTCACTTCGTCAGATTTACAATGACAAGGCAACTTGCCCCGAGATTTATTTGCTTTGGTTCCATCATGTGCCTTGGCATCATCAAATGAAAAGCGGACGTACGCTTTGGGGGGAATTGTGCCATGCATACGATAGAGGTGTTCGGCAGGTACGTGGTTTTCAGGAAGTATGGGACAGTGTGGAACCTTTTGTAGATGCACGCCGGTTCGGGGAAGTGCAGTCGAAATTGAAAATCCAGATGCGTGACGCCGTGTGGTGGAAAGATGCTTGTCTGCTTTATTTCCAGACTTTCTCAGGGATGCCTGTTCCGGCCGGCATAGAACGTCCGGTACACGAGTTGGAGGACATGAAACGCTTCCGGTTGGAAATCTCGAACTATGAATGTCCTGAGAGTGGGTTCAATAAATAAATTACGGTTTTTAACTTTATAAGAAACATGAAATATAAGTTGGCTTTAGTAATGTCGGTTCTTTGCGCATTTTCCGCATGGACCGAAGCAAAGGTGAAATTGCCTGCCATCCTATCGGACGGTATGGTATTGCAACGTGAGCGGCCCGTTAAAATATGGGGAAATGCCGATAAAGGAGAGAATGTGACCGTTGTTTTTAAAAAGAAGAAATTCAGTACGATAGCCGGGGAAGATGGTAAGTGGCTGGTGGAGCTGCCTCCCATGAAGGCAGGCGGCCCTTTTGAAATGACCGTGAATGATATCCGGTTGAAAGATATTCTAGTGGGTGATGTCTGGCTTTGCTCCGGACAGTCCAACATGGAATTGACCGCCGGACGGGTGACTGATAAATTTGCCGAGGAAATAGCAAGGGATGAGAATCCGATGATACGGTATGTGAAGATTCCTTTAGGCAATGATTTGCATGGACCTAAAGACGATCTGCCGGGGGCAGACTGGATGCCGCTGACTAAAGAAACTGCTCCTTCCTTCTCTGCTTTGGCTTATTTCTTTGCCAAGGAGATGTATAGGGAGACGCAAGTACCTGTGGGCATTGTTAACTCCAGTTGGGGGGGGAGTTCCGTCGAGGCTTGGATGAGTGAGGAGGCCTTGCAGAAGTTTCCGCGTCAGTTGCACGAGCGTGATTTGTTTAATTCGGATGAGTATCGTGAGTTGTGCAACCGTTCGGGACAGATGATGAACCGTTTTTGGGATACCGCTTTGTACAAAGGAGACCGGGGACTTCATGACGGGATATGCTGGAATCGTCCGGAACTGGATGATACGGACTGGCAGAAAGTAGATATGTTTTCCAAGGAATGGGGAAGAAAGAATGGATATCCGGTGTGTGGCTCTCATTGGTTCCGTCAGAAAGTGAATGTATCAACGGAACAAGCCGGAAAAGAGGCCGTTCTTCGTTTGGGGTGCATGGTGGATGCCGACTCGGTGTTTGTGAACGGGATTTTTGTAGGTAACACTTTCTATCAGTATCCGCCGCGTATTTATCGGGTGCCGGCTTCTATATTGAAACCCGGTGAGAATCTGGTGACTGTCCGGCTGATTAATTACGGAGGGGCCGCCAGTTTTGTGCCCGATAAACCTTATTGTCTGGCATGGGGGACAGATACAGTCCGTTTGTCCAGCCGCTGGAAATATCAATTAGGCTGTGAGATGCCTGCACGCACCAACAGTGTCTCTTTTCAGAATGTTCCTACCGGCATGTATAATTCCATGATTTCCCCTCTGCGTAATCTGGCCTTTACCGGTGCGTTGTGGTATCAGGGAGAAACGAATACGGGCCGTCCTAATGAATATGAGGAATTGCTGGCTGCCATGATTATTGACTGGCGTGAGAAACTGGCTGATAAAGAATTGCCTTTCTTCATTGTACAGCTGGCCAATTTCATGCAGACACATCCGGAGCCGGTAGAAAGTAATTGGGCGGCTTTGCGTGAAGCGCAACGGCAAGTAGCGTTGAAAGTCCCGAATGCAGCTTTGGCGGTAGCGATTGATTTAGGCGAGTGGAACGATATTCATCCATTGAATAAAAAAGAACTGGCAAGACGTATCTCCCTGTTGGCGAAAAGAGGGGTGTATGGTGATAAAAAGAGTGTGCACAACGGGCCCATGTGTACGGGCATGACTGTCAATCATGAAGGAAAGGCTATTCTTTCTTTTGAAGCGGGAACTGATAAATTACGGGCGGTAGATGAATTGACGGGATTTGCGATAGCTGGTGCCGATGGACATTTTCAATGGGCGGAAGCAGTTGTCGTCAATGGGAATCAGGTGGCAGTATGGCATAAAGATATCCCTCATCCAGTGACGGTACGTTATGGTTGGGATGATAATCCGGTTCATGCGAATTTGAGAAATATGGCCGGCTTGCCGGCTTCTCCTTTCCAAATTTCATTGGGGGATCAATAATTCAAATGTTAGGGGAAGGAATGGCAGTGTACTAAATGAGTTGATATGAATTATTTAGTACACTGCCTGTTGAGGTTCTATTCTGTGAGTGTACCAATCCGTTATGCACACTTCCTCTCTGATTTTGCAGGTGAGCCTGAATGATGATTCTTTTCAGTCTGTCCAAAGCATGTCGCTCATGATCCCGTCAGAAATAAAGATGCCTTTGCGGGTGAGTCTCAATACATCATTGACAAGTTCTAATGTACCTTGCTTTAAATGCGGAGCAGCCATGCGGAGACAGTAGTCGTACAACTTTTCTCCAAATTCATCACGTAGCTTTGACAGTGGCATACCCCATTCCGTGCGGATGCGGGTAATGACAAAGTCGTTATACCGGGTATATAAATCCAATTCTTCTATTTCGAAAACGGGTGTCCCTGCGGAGATTCCTTTTATATAGGTATCCAGTGAGGCGACATTCCATTGGCGGGAAACGCCATTGTATGAGTGGGCGGAAGGGCCGCAGCCCAAATACTTTTTCTCTGTCCAGTAACTGGAATTGTGGCGTGAGTAAAGGCCCGGCAGCGAGAAATTGGAAATCTCATAATGATCGTACCCTTCGGAGGTCAGCCGGTCTATCAGTGTGCTGAATAAGGAAACGCTTAAGTCTTCGTCCGCCTCTTCCACTTTATGCTGTTCACGCAGCTTCCACAATACGGTATCTTCTTCGTATATCAGGTGATAGGCCGATAGATGTTCGGGGTGTAATAAAAGGGCTTGATCCAAATCTTGTTGCCAGGTTGACAAGGTTTCTCCGGGCAGGCCATACATCAGGTCAATGCTGATATTCTGAAACCCGGCGGCACGGCAGTTCTGGAAAGCTTCGATGGCTTGCCGGGCGGTGTGACGGCGTTGCAGTACTTTCAATATGGATTCGTTAAAAGTCTGAATGCCCATACTCAGCCGATTGAAGGGGAGGGTGCGTAGCATAGCGATATACTCTGGGCTCAGATCGTCAGGATTGGCTTCAAGGGTTATTTCGGGATGACTGCCGATGGAATAGTTCTTATATATATAGGAGAAGATAGTCTCAAAGTCTTCTTTGTCAAGCTGAGAAGGAGTGCCTCCTCCCCAATAAATGGTTTCAACCGTTTCACCGCCCAGGTATTCTTTCCGCATTTCCAGTTCACTGCATAGTGCATGCACATAAGCTGTTTTTCTTTCGCTTTGAGTCGTAGAGAAGAAATCGCAATAAATGCAACGTCGTTTGCAAAAAGGGACATGAAGATAAATACCTGCCATAAACTTAGAATTTTCAGCAAAGCTATAAAAAAAGGGCTTATCAGACAAATGAAAGCCTACTAACTCCAAGAATGTGAAGCCATAAAACTATGGTTTCTTAATAATGTGCCGTAAAACATAGTTTAGTAACACCTCTCTTTAAGTTGCTTTTTTTCTCTTTATTTTCTAATTTGCGCTCCACATTTTTAGGAGATATGAAACACATATCCGTTTGTTAATAATTAAACCTTAGATATCATGAAAGTATATCAGACTAACGAAATTAAAAACATTGCACTTCTTGGCAATGATGGCTCAGGTAAAACCACCCTCACAGAGTCTTTGCTCTTTGAGAGTGGTATTATAAAACGTCGTGGCAGAATTACTGCCAAAAACACGGTTAGTGATTATTTTCCGGTAGAGCAAGAATATGGTTATTCAGTGTTCTCTACCGTTTATCATGTAGAGTGGAACGGAAAAAAACTAAATATAATTGACTGTCCGGGTAGTGATGACTTTGTAGGAGCTGCCATAACCGCGCTGAATGTAACCGATACTGCTATATTGTTATTGAACGGGCAATATGGTCCCGAAGTAGGAACTCAGAACCACTTCCGCTATACGGAAAAATTGGGCAAACCGGTTATCTTTTTGGTTAATCAGCTCGATAATGAGAAATGTGATTATGACAATGTGCTCGAACAATTGCGTAGCATTTATGGTTCCAAGGTAGTTCCCGTGCAATATCCTCTTGAAACAGGTCCTAATTTCCATGAACTTATTGACGTGCTGTTGATGAAAAAATATTCATGGGGTCCTGAAGGAGGTGCTCCTACCATTGAAGAAATTCCTGATTCCGAAAAAGAAAAGGCATTGGAGATGCATAAGGCTTTGGTGGAAGCTGCTGCTGAAAATGACGAGACATTGATGGAGAAATTCTTTGAATCGGAATCGTTGACCGAAGATGAAATGCGTGAAGGCATCCGTAAGGGATTGGCCGCACGTGGCATGTTCCCTGTATTCTGCGTATGTGCAGGCAAGGATATGGGTGTCCGTCGTCTGATGGAATTCTTAGGCAATGTTGTTCCCTTCGTATCCGATATGCCTGTGGTTCACAATACGCGTGGTGTTCCCGTGCCTCCCGATGCCAATGGACCTACTTCTCTCTATTTCTTCAAGACTGCCGTTGAACCCCATATCGGTGGTGTGCAGTATTTTAAAGTAATGAGCGGTAAAGTACATGAAGGGGATGACTTGACTAATGCCGACCGTGGTTCCAAGGAACGCATAGCACAGCTTTTTGTTTGTGCAGGTGCCAACCGTATTCCGGTGCAGGAGCTGGTAGCCGGTGATATTGGTTGTACGGTGAAATTGAAGGATGTAAAGACCGGAAATACCTTGAACGGCAAGGACTGTGAAAACCGGTTTAATTTCATTAAATATCCTAATGCTAAATATTCACGTGCCATCAAGCCGGTAAACGAGGCTGATGTAGAGAAGATGATGGTTATATTGAACCGTATGCGTGAGGAAGATCCTACTTGGGAAGTGGAGCAATCCAAGGAATTGAAGCAGACTATTGTACACGGACAGGGTGAGTTCCATCTCCGTACCTTGAAGTGGCGTTTGGAGAATAACGAGAAATTGCAGATTAAGTTCGAAGAACCTAAGATTCCTTATCGTGAAACAATCACTAAAGCAGCTCGTGCCGATTATCGTCACAAGAAACAATCAGGCGGTGCGGGACAGTTTGGTGAAGTCCATCTCATTGTTGAACCTTATTATGAAGGAATGCCTGTACCCGAAACGTATAAGTTTAATGGTCAGGAATTCAAGATAAATGTGAAGGGCACCGAGGAAATACCTTTGGAATGGGGTGGTAAATTAGTCTTTATTAACAGTATTGTGGGAGGATCTATTGATGCTCGTTTTATGCCTGCTATCTTGAAAGGAATTATGAGCCGGATGGAACAAGGTCCGTTGACAGGTTCATACGCACGTGATGTACGGGTAATTGTCTATGATGGTAAGATGCATCCGGTAGATTCAAATGAAATCTCGTTTATGCTTGCAGGACGTAATGCGTTTAGTGAAGCGTTTAAGAATGCCGGACCTAAGATTCTGGAGCCAATTTATGATGTGGAGGTTTTTGTCCCCAGTGATAAGATGGGCGATGTGATGAGCGATTTGCAAGGCCGTCGTGGTATGATTATGGGTATGAGCAGTGAAAGTGGCTATGAAAAACTGGTTGCGAAAGTACCTCTGAAAGAGATGTCTTCTTATTCCACTTCTTTGAGTTCCTTGACAGGTGGGCGCGCTTCGTTTATTATGAAGTTTGCCAGCTATGAGCTGGTTCCGACAGATGTACAAGATAAATTGATGAAGGAATTTGAGGCTAAAGAGAATAAAGATGATTGATAAAGTGTAAGATTTCATACTTAGAAGAGGCGCATTTCGTTAAAAATGTGCCTCTTTTTATTTAAGAGAACTTAAACTTTTAGCTTTGTTATTTGGTTTTGAACTTAATTTTTTATTATTTTTGCAAACCAACTGGCGTTAAATTTGTTATAATAGTCAGAATCTTAGCTTAAATGACTTTTTCGGTTAATTATAGAGAATGGCCGTTTAAATTTGGTTAATCTGTTATGGAATGAGATTTAACGCTTTTAATTTTGCTGACATGAAAAAGTCTACTATTTGGGTATTAGGTATTGTAATGGGACTATCGTTTCTTAGTTTATTGTATTTGCAGGTAAGCTATATTGAAGAAATGGTGAAAATGCGTAAAGGACAATTTGATGAGTCTGTTCAGCGCAGTTTAGTCCAGGCGTGTCGAAATATTGAGTTGGTGGAAACTAAAAAGTACCTTGAGGATGATGCGATTGCCACAGAAAAAGCAGCGCAGTTATCCAGGGAACAGTCTGGGGAAAAGGAAGGAGAGGAAAGCGGCGATGTGGTAGCGCATACGCATGAGTACTCCATAACTTCCGACGGGTTGAATGGTTATTCTACTTTTGAATTGAAGATGAGGTTCAGTGCGAATCGGCCTTCTAATATACCTAAAGCGATTATTTCGACCGGTAAGAACATTCCGCAGACTTCAAGAGCCTTGCAGGAGATAATTAAAGACAGATATGTGTACCAGCGTGCATTGCTGGACGAAGTGGTCTATAACATTTTGTATACAGCTAGTGACAAACCGTTGAACAAAAGGATCAACTTTAAGCAGTTGGATTTGTTCTTGAAAACAGAACTGCTGAATAATGGGATTGATATTCCTTATCATTTCACGGTGACAGATCGTGACGGAACAGAAGTTTACCATTGTCCGGATTATACCACAGAGGGTAGTGAAAATACTTATCCGCAGGTTTTATTTAAAAATGATCCTCCTGCGCGTATGGCAACAGTAAATATTCACTTCCCTACATTGAACAGTTACATCTTCAGTTCTGTTAAATTTATGATCCCGTCACTGATCTTCACGTTTGTATTGCTTGTGACGTTTATCTTTACCATCTATATCATCTTCCGTCAGAAGAAGTTGACCGAGATAAAGAATGATTTCATCAACAATATGACACATGAATTCAAGACACCTATCTCTACCATTTCGCTGGCAGCTCAGATGTTGAAGGATCCGGCAGTGGGAAAATCTCCTGCCATGTTCCAGCATATATCCGGAGTGATAAATGATGAGACCAAGCGTTTGCGTTTTCAGGTGGAAAAGGTGTTGCAGATGTCCATGTTCGAGAAGCAAAAGGCAACGCTGAAGATGAAAGAGGTGAATGCAAATGATTTGATAGCCGGCGTGGTCAATACTTTCACGTTGAAAGTAGAGAAATACAATGGTAAAATCACTTCAGACCTGGATGCGGTAAATCCGGATATATTTGTAGATGAGATGCATTTTACGAATGTTATTTTTAATTTGCTGGACAATGCGGTGAAATATAAAAAAACGGAAGGTGAATTGCTGTTGAATATACGTACTTGGAATGAATCGGGTAAGCTTTATATCTCTATCCAAGATAATGGAATAGGTATTAAGAAAGAAAACCTGAAGAAGATATTTGATAAATTCTATCGTGTGCATACCGGTAACCTGCACGATGTGAAAGGTTTTGGCTTGGGACTGGCATACGTGAAAAAAATAATTCAAGATCACAAAGGAACTATACGTGCTGAGAGTGAATTGAATGTAGGGACTAAATTTATAATTGTATTACCTTTATTTAAAAATGAATAATATGGACGAGAAATTGCGTATCTTGTTATGCGAAGATGATGAGAATCTTGGCATGCTATTGAGAGAATATTTGCAGGCAAAAGGCTACTCGGCCGAACTTTGCCCGGATGGTGAGGCTGGCTACAAGGCTTTCCTTAAGAATAAATATGACTTATGTGTATTGGATGTGATGATGCCGAAGAAAGACGGCTTTACTTTGGCACAGGAAATTCGTCAGGCTAACGCTGAAATTCCTATCATCTTCCTGACTGCTAAAACATTGAAAGAGGATATTCTGGAAGGTTTCAAGATTGGTGCGGATGATTATATCACCAAACCGTTCAGTATGGAAGAACTGACTTTCCGTATTGAAGCTATCTTGCGTCGTGTACGTGGTAAGAGAAATAAGGAAAGTAATATCTACAAGATCGGTCGTTTTACTTTTGATACTCAGAAGCAAATTCTGGCTATTGATGGCAAGCAGACCAAGCTGACAACGAAAGAATCTGAACTGCTGGGCTTGCTTTGTGCACATGCCAATGAGATTTTGCAGCGTGACTTCGCATTGAAGACAATCTGGATTGATGATAACTATTTCAATGCCCGAAGCATGGACGTGTATATCACTAAGTTGCGTAAGCACTTGAAAGAAGATGACTCTATCGAAATTATCAATATTCATGGCAAGGGCTATAAACTGATAACTCCGGAAGTTGAATAAGGTTGATTAATGACGAAATAAAAAAGCCCGAAACGAATGGTTCCGGGCTTTTTTATTCTTGTTCCTATATACTTTAATCAACAATGCGTTTGTTTAATACAATATATACGATTAAACCTATAACGATAAGGGCGGCACTTCCACCTAAAACACCGTTGTCGTTAATTGCTGCACTTCCGGTGAAGAAAACACCGACTAAAATAGCGGCGCCGATGATCATCAGTATCAGACCTAAATTCTTAAGTAAGCTTTTCATGTGTGTATTTTATTAATAGATTATATTTATTCTTGTGTACAAATTAAAGCATAATTCTCTTATCATGGAAATTATTTTAGGAAAAAAAGATGAAAACCTTGAAAAACTTTAGTCTTTGATGTTGGTGAATACCTTTCTTAATACATCTTGGCTGACTTTCAGCTCCTCCAGCGTTAACCCTTGTAATGCTTCCTTTAATGTTTTGTTTGCGATGAAACGTGCTTTGCCTTCCAGTTCCCTGCCTGTTTTGGTCAAGTGTATCAAATTGGTACGCCGGTCTTTTTTATCGGCAATGCGGACTACCAAATGCTGGCGTTCCATATTGTCAATCAAGCGGGTCATGCTGGGTTTGTCTTTAAAGGTGGCATTACATAGTTCTTGCTGTGTGACACCGTCTTTTTCCCATAGAAAAAGAAGGACAGTCCACTGTTCGGGAGTGATTTCCACACCGTTCTGACGGAAATTCCGGCTTAGTTTCCGATTGATGGCGGCAGACACTTTGCCATTCAATATGGCAAATATTAATTGGATGTCAAAGCTAAATTGTTCTATCATGGAATTATTGTTTAAACAACTTTGCAAAGATACAATTCTTGGTGGATATAACTTGTTTTTCACAGATAAAAAATACAAAAAGGCGGATTAATTGTAAGGTGAAACTATATTTTTTTAAGAAAATAGTGATAACTCTTTGTAGATTAAGATAAAATGCCTACTTTTGCACTCGCATTTGAAATTTTAATTTAATAATTTAATTAACGTAGTATGAATCAATACGAAACCGTTTTCATTTTAACTCCCGTTTTATCTGACGTTCAGATGAAGGAAGCGGTAGAGAAATTCAAAGGTATTCTGACTGCAGAAGGTGCAGAGATTATCAATGAAGAAAACTGGGGCTTGAAGAAGCTGGCTTACCCCATTCAAAAGAAGTCAACTGGTTTTTATCAGTTGGTAGAGTTCAAAGCAGAGCCGCAGGTTATTGAAAAGTTAGAAATTAACTTCCGTCGTGACGAACGTGTTATCCGTTTCCTGACTTTCAGAATGGACAAATACGCTGCTGAATATGCTGCTAAGAGAAGAAATGTTAAATCAACTAAAAAGGAGGATTAATCATGGCACAGCAACAATCAGAAATCAGATATTTAACTCCGCCCTCAGTAGACGTTAAGAAGAAAAAATACTGCCGTTTCAAAAAAAGTGGTATTAAGTACATTGACTACAAAGATCCTGAATTCTTGAAGAAATTCTTGAACGAACAGGGTAAGATCCTTCCTCGCCGTATTACAGGTACTTCTTTGAAGTTCCAACGTCGTATTGCGCAGGCTGTTAAAAGAGCACGTCACTTGGCGTTACTTCCATTTGTAACTGACATGATGAAATAATAAGGAGGAATAGGTATGGAAATAATTTTGAAAGAAGACGTAGTAAACTTAGGCTACAAGAATGATATTGTAACTGTAAAGTCTGGTTACGGTCGTAACTATCTTATTCCGACTGGTAAGGCGGTAATTGCTTCACCTTCAGCTAAGAAAATGTTGGCGGAAGAGTTGAAACAACGCGCTCACAAATTGGAAAAGATTAAGAAAGACGCTGAGGCTATGGCAGAACAGTTGAAGGATGTAACTTTAACTATTGCAACTAAAGTTAGTGCTACAGGTACTATCTTCGGTTCAGTTAGCAACATCCAGATCGCTGAAGAATTGGAAAAATTAGGCCACAAGGTGGACAGAAAGATTATCGTTGTGAAAGATACTGTGAAAGAAGTGGGTTCTTACAAAGCTATCGTTAAACTGCACAAGGAAGTTTCTGTAGAAATTCCATTCGAAGTAGTTGCTGAATAATCTGTAAATACTTAAAAGTATAAAATGATGCTGAAAAAGCCCGGTTCGTGAGAGCCGGGCTTTTTCTATAATGCTGGTTTCTAAAAGAAGGGAATTAGAAGAGTGAATTTCTGGAAAGATACGGATAAAAAAAAGTCTGTTGTGCTTTCGCACGGCAGACTTTCAATTCTCTCTCTAGTGTTCGTACTGAAATTATTCAGCCTTAGTAGAGTCACAGCAAGCAGCTGTAGAATCACAACAAGCAGCTGAATCTGCTACAACTTCTTCTACAACAGCAGCTTCTTCTACTACTGCAACTGAGTCAGTTCCTTCAGCGTTGTTATTTGCAGCCTTGTTTCCGCAAGATGCGAAAGAAACAGCTACGAATGCTACGAACAAAAATACTAATTTTTTCATTTTCTTTGCTTTTTAAATCTGTAATACTAACATTGCTTTCTTAAAACGATGCAAAGGTATACACTTTTTCAATACGTTGTACCAAAAAGAACAACTTTTTTTCTGCTTTTTTATGTTATGCAACCTATTTAGCTGATTAGTAGTATGTTTTATAACATGTTTATTCTTCGGCAATGCTATTATATAAGAAGCGTTTGATACTTTTCTTGGGAGTTTTTTCAAACTCCGTGGGATAAAGTTGTATTTTGCTCACTTGCTCATAGTTGCCCACCAGTTTATTCAGATTCTTCAAGTTTTCATCCATTACTGTTTTCAGGTTTTCAGGTGTGTTGAGTCCCAGGCTGTCCAGGCTTTCATAATCAGGATATACCAAAGCCACCAATTTCTTGTTGCGTTCTATGATCAGACTTTCCAGAACGAACGGCATGTTATTTAGTTTGGATTCTATCTCTTCAGGAAAGATATTTTGTCCATTGGAACTTAAAAGCATGGTTTTGCTGCGGCCTCGTATATAAATAAATCCGTTGGCGTCTATTGTACCTAAATCACCTGTCTTCAACCATCCGTCTTCAGTAAATACTTCATGGGTAGCTTCTTCGTTCTTATAATAGCCTTTCATTACGTTTTCGCCACGTACCTGTATTTCTCCGGTAATGTTATAAGGATCATCCGAGTCAATACGTACTTCCATGATATCCAGTATCTTTCCGGCAGAACTGGGAATAAATTCATTCCAAGGGGCATAACTGATCAGTGGGGCACATTCGGTCATGCCGTAACCGATGGTGAATGGAAATTTTATCTTGTAGAAAAAATCGGTGACTTCCGGATTCATGGCGGCTCCGCCGATAATGACTTCTTTAAAACGTCCGCCTAATGCGTCAATCAGTTTTTTACGAATCTGTGCATAGATCTGGTGGTCTAGCAAAGGAATGTTGAGCGCCCATTTCATACTGCGTTTGTTGATGAGCGGCTGAATGACATTCTTATAAATTTTTTCTATAACTAACGGTACTGTAATAATAAGGTTGGGCTTTACTTCCTCAAAAGCTTTCATCAATATTTTTGGGGAAGGTGTTTTACCCAATAAGGTAACATGGGTGCCGACAGCGGTAGCGGTCAGAAAATCAAAAGCGCATCCGTATGCATGGGCCAGAGGAAGGAAAGAAAGTACGTTTTCTCCTTTCTTTAAAAGTCCTGTACGAATGCCGAAGGTGACGTTTCCTGCCAGATTATTGCCTGTAATCATTACTCCTTTACTGAATCCGGTCGTTCCTGAGGTATAATTCAGTAACATGACCTTTTCATTGGATAGTTCCGTGTAATTGATATTGTCCTTTTGGAAACCTTCAGGGAAGTTCTTTTTCATTGCTGCGTCAATATTCTTCATGAATTTTTGGACGCTTTCACCGTCACGTTGATGCAGACATCTGAAATCAGTCAGAGAGAATACGGCCCGTAATCCACTTAATGCCTCTTCTTCCAGATTTTCCCAAATATGATCGCTGGTAAACAAGAATGTGGATTCGGAATGATTCACAATATGATGGACGTCATTCGGCTTGAAGTCTTGTAAAATAGGGACTACGATGGCTCCGTATGTGACAGTGGCCAGATAGGCGATACACCAACGGGAGGTATTCTTGCCTATAATGGATATTTTATCGCCACGGCGCAGGCTGCAATATTGGAATAACAAGTGCATCTTGGCTATTTCTTCTGCTACTTGTCCGTATGTAAACGTGGTATCTTCACCATAATCTGTGTAACAGGGTAGATCCCAGTTCTCTTTGAAGCTATTTTCATATAGCTTGATAAAGTTTTCTTTGATCATTGCACAATTTTTGATGTAATGTGCAAAAATAAGCATAATTATTGGTATTCTAAAGAATTTAAGCAGAATAATGTGTACCTTTGCTTTCTAATTAGATAAGAAAGTATGATTGATACGACAATTTTCCAGGATAAAACGGCCGTTTATTATACATTAGGCTGCAAATTGAACTTTTCAGAAACCTCAACTATCGGTAAAACTCTGAAAGAAGCAGGCATACGTACAGCGCGTAAGGGTGAGAAAGCTGATATTTGTGTTATTAATACTTGTTCCGTCACTGAAGTTGCGGATAAGAAATGTCGGCAGGCCATTCATCGTTTGGTCAAACAGCATCCGGGTGCATACGTGGTGGTGACGGGGTGTTATGCCCAGTTAAAACCTGACCAGGTGGCTGATATAGAAGGGGTGGATGTCGTTTTAGGGGCCGAGCAAAAGGGGGAGTTGATGAATTATCTCGGAAATTTGAAAAAGCATTCTCAAGGTGAGGCTATTACAACGGCTGCAAAAGATATACGTAGTTTTTCACCTTCGTGTTCCAGAGGTGACCGGACTCGTTATTTTCTGAAAGTGCAGGATGGTTGCGATTATTTCTGTTCTTATTGTACTATTCCGTTTGCTCGTGGTCGTAGTCGTAACGGCTGCATTGAAGAGATTGTGGAACAGGCGCGGCAGGCTGCGGCCGAAGGGGGGAAAGAAATTGTGATTACCGGGGTGAATATCGGAGATTTCGGAAAGACAACCGGTGAAAGTTTCTTTGATTTGGTAAAGGCTTTGGATCAGGTGGCAGGGATTGAACGTTATCGTATCTCTTCCATTGAACCCAATTTGCTGACGGATGAAATAATAGAGTATGTGTCACGTTCACGTGCATTTATGCCGCATTTTCATATCCCTTTGCAGTCGGGCAGCGATGATGTGTTGAAATTGATGAGACGTCGGTATGATACCGCATTGTTTGCTTCCAAGATACGTAAAATTAAGGAAACCATGCCGGACGCGTTTATTGGCGTAGATGTAATTGTGGGGACACGTGGTGAGACAGAGGAATATTTTGAAGACGCTTGTCGTTTTATTGAAGGGCTTGATGTGACGCAGTTGCATGTTTTCAGTTACTCGGAGCGTCCCGGTACACAGGCCTTGAAAATAGACTACGTGGTGAGTCCTGAGGAAAAACATCGTCGTAGCCAGAGATTGTTGGCTCTGTCTGATGAGAAGACAAAGGCGTTCTATACCTCTCATATAGGAAAAGAAGCTTGGGTATTGATGGAAAAATCTAAGGCCGGAACCCCTATGCATGGATTTACTGATAATTATATCCGGGTGGAGTTGGATCACGATGATCAATTGGATAACCGGTTGGTTCGTGTAAGGATGGGAGAATTCAATGAAGAAGGTACGGCGTTGAAAGGTTTTTTAGTCTGAACTGTTCCATACATTGGACATTAGTTTGAAAAGAAATGAAAAGGGTGTCTGTTGTCATATTGAATTGGAACGGGGCAGATATGCTCCGTGAGTTTATGCCATCTGTTATAGATTATTCAGTAGGAGAGGGGGTGGAAATTTGTGTGGCTGATAACGCCTCCTCTGATGAGTCGCTTGAAATGCTCCGTACGGAATTTCCTGTAGTCCGTTTGATTGAACTGGATCAGAATTATGGTTTTGCCGAAGGGTATAACCGGGCTTTGACACAAGTTGATGCAGAATATGTGGTTTTGCTGAATAGCGATGTGGAGGTTACCCCGCATTGGCTGGAACCTTTGCTGGATTATATGGATACTCATTCCGGAATAGCTGCCTGCCAACCTAAACTGTTAAGCTGGCACAACAAGGAATATTTTGAATATGCCGGAGCGTCGGGAGGATTTATCGACCGATATGGATATCCTTTTTGCAGAGGGCGTATATTTGATGTTCTTGAAAAGGACTGCGGACAATATGATACGGTAACGGAGGTGATGTGGGCGACGGGAGCCGCTCTTTTTATCCGTCTGGCCGATTATCGTGAAGCGGGAGGTTTGGATAGTCGTTTTTTTGCTCACATGGAAGAAATAGATCTGTGCTGGCGTTTGCGCAGTCGGGGGAAAAAACTTGTCTGCATTCCGCAAAGTGTGGTATATCATGTAGGAGGGGCTACGTTGAAAAAAGAGAATCCGAGAAAGACCTTTCTGAATTTCAGAAACAACCTGTTGATGCTTTATAAGAACTTGCCCGATAAAGAGTTGGAACATGTTCTTTTTGTACGTGGTATATTGGATAGGGTGGCTGCCTTTGTCTTTTATCTGAAAAAGGATAGGGAGAATGCGCGTGCTGTAATGCAGGCGCGGAGGGAATTTGAGGATATAAGATACTCTTTTGCTGCTTCTCGTATAGAAAATATGATGAAATCAACAGATGAAATAATTCCGGAACGGACTCATTTTAGTATTCTTGTGAAATATTATCTGTTGGGTAAAAAACATTTCTCACAGTTGGAACTCTTTTAAATTGCTTCTCTTTATATTTCTTTTTATAGTATAATTCCCGTATCTTTGTTTGGTGAAATTTGATCAAAAAAGAAAAGGAGCTGTAAATGAATGTTCATGAGGTGAAGTCTATTGAAACAAAGTCTATTCTGTCACGTTTGAAAAGTAAAGATAATTATTGGGGTATTGCTTATAACATGAACCTGTATAGAGGATGCCAACACGGTTGTATTTATTGTGATACACGTAGCTGTTGCTATGGCATGGGTGATATTTCTCATATTTCTGTAAAGAAGAATGCCTTGGAATTGCTGGATCATGAACTGGGGGCGAAACGTGGAAAAGCGACCATTGGTACAGGTTCAATGAATGATCCTTATATGCCGTTGGAGAAACAGATGAAGCTGACAGGGGGTGCGTTGGAACTTATTGCCAGGCATCGTTTTCCTGTTCATGTGATGACAAAGAGCAATCTTGTTACTCGTGATGCCGATCTGTTGCAGGATATAGGACGCACTTATGCTGCCGTTACTTTTACTGTCACTACAGCTGATGACGAGATGGCACGAAAACTGGAGCCTAACGCACCCGCATCTTCCGAGCGTTTTAAGGCGATGAAGATATTGTCCGACCGGGGCATATATACAGGAGTGGCATTGATGCCTGTCTTGCCCTTTATAAATGATTCTATAGAAGACATTGAGGAGATAGTGGAGAAGGCAGCCGAAGCGGGAGCGTCCTATGTGCTTCCTTTGTTTGGGGTAACTTTAAGACGGGGATCCCGTGATTATTTTTATGACAAAGTAGAGCGGATTTTTCCCAAAATGACCAAACGGTATAAAACTTATTTTGAAGACCGCTCTGAATGCACCTCTCCTAATGCGCCCTATTTGAATGAGGCTTTTTATCGTAAAATAGAAACATTAGGTATCAGTGCTTCCATGAATTTTTATCAGTCTGAAGGAAGAAAGCAACTTTCTTTGTTTTAGTCGGCAGAGTTGTTGGCATTGTCTGTCTATTTATCATTAAGTGACCGGATATTGGTCTGATAATTTTTCTCAGCGTGTATAATGTACTTCTACTCCAACATTTTTGCAATCACTTCCCATAGGCGGGTTTTCTTTTGATAACCGGATGGCTATTTCCTGAATTGTAGGGAAATCACGAAAAAGTCTTTGTCCTATGCGTTCACAAACATGTTCTAAAAGTTTGGATGGAGTTTTCATTTCTTCTTTGACAACTGCATGTACATCCGCATAACTTATGGTTCCCTCCAGTTCATCAGTTTGTGCTGCGTGGGTAAAATCAGTCTTTAGTTTTAAATCGACTGTAAAATTAGCTCCTACTATTGTTTCTTGCGGATCGACTCCGTGATGACCGAAAAACCTGACGCCTTCCAGATAAATATACATAGATGTTGCTTTCATATTTTTTTCTGTTTGGGAAACAAAAGTAGAACTTTCATTTCATATCTCAAAATCAGAAATCACAGTTCTAGCTTTTTCCTTTATCTGTTTTATGGGTCTGTTTTATAGTATTAACACGAAATAAGGTCAACAGCACGGCTGTTTTCATTACTTTTGCATCGTATGAAAAAAAGGATTCGTAAATTAATAAAAATAAGTGCCATTGCGGTAGGAGCCTTGCTGTTTACTTTATTTGTGGTAGTGGCTTTTGTGATTAACTGTGTATTTACACCGGAGAAATTAACTCCGATAGTATTGAATGTTGCTAATCGTTCGCTGGATGCTGATTTGAAGATAGAAAGTGTGGAGTTGACTTTCTTTTCTACCTTTCCTCAATTTGGGTTGAAAGTTGACGAAGGTTTTTTGGTTTCCAAGGTGTTGAATGATAGTCTTCCGCAAAAGACAGATTCTTTATTGACCTTTAAGGAATGTGTGTTGACAGTGAATCTTTTGGATTATTTTTTGAAAAATAAGATTAGTGTCCATAATCTGTCTTTGAAGAATGTTGCTGTTTATGCTTACCGGGATAAAACCGGTGAGGCGAATTGGGAGATAGTGAAAACTTCTTCGGATACATTGGCTGTGGAAAAAGATACTGTTTCCCAAAATAAGTTTGATAGTGAGATAAATATCCGCCAGATTGAATTAGAACATGCCAATTTGATTTTTGACGATCGTAATACAGAGATTTATTCACGTATCGATGATGCTGATTTGCGTCTAAGGCTGGTGCTGACAAAAGGAGTTTCTTCTTTGGGGGTGGAATTTGAAAATAAAAATTTTCTTTTCTGGCAGCAAGGTGAATTATTGATTAATAAAGTAGCCGCTTCTTTGCAGACTGATATTGAGGTGGACAGGGTTACGTCATTGTGGGCCTTGAAAAATACAGCGTTGACTATAAATGGTATCCGGCTGGATGTTAACGGTGAATTAAAACGTGATACGGTGGCAAAAAGGGTAGGCGTGGATTTGAAGTATGGATTACATGCACCTTCCATGGAGACTGTTATGAATATGATTCCCGAGGCTTATGTGAAACGCGGACAAGTTTCGGCAAAAGGGGAGGTTAAAGTCTATGGAACATTGAAAGGTAATTATGGGAACAAACAGCTTCCGGCGGTATCATTGAATATAAAGATAAATGACGCATCCGCCCGATATGAAGGACTTCCTTATGGAATTGATAGTTTTACGGCTGATTTTGAATCATATATTGATTTGATGCATCGGAATCCTTCTTTTTTGAACTTGAAAATTCTTCATTTTGAAGGAGCGGATACAGAGATCTTGGCAGATGCAAAAGTAGAGGATTTATTGATAGATCCACTGATAACGCTTCATACTGAATCTGCTGTTGATCTGGATGCTTTAGCTAAAACCTTTCCTTTGCAGGAAAGTGTGACTATTCGTGGCAAATTGGATGCCGGCTTGAATTTGAAATGCCGTCTCTCTTCTTTGAAAAAGCAGGATCTCGGGCGTATTAAATTAGCGGGCAGATTGGCTTTAAAGGATTTTGAGTTGAAAGACACTGCGAAAGATTTTAATTTTTTGGGTGATGCCGATTTAAAATTCAGTGACAGTGAGACTTTGCAGGCTGAACTGGAAATCAGGGAAATAATATTGAAAAGTAAGAGAATTTCTTCAGAGATAGACCGGATGAAGGCAAAGGTTGTTTCGACTAATCCTCAGGATACTACAAAGATTGTCACTTTGCAATGTGAATTGGAAATGAATAAATTGCGTGCGAATGTGGGGGATTCGATCAAAATATATAGTGGTAAGACTGCTGGAACAGGCAAACTAGCTCCGGAGGAACAAAATCCGGCAATGCCGGTGATTAGTCTTTCCATGCGTACGGACTCTCTTTTCTTTAATGCCAACGAAACGAAACTGGCATTGGGTGTGGCAGGCATTAAGGCGAAATTGGAAAAGAAAAATGATTCATTATGGGTACCTCGTGGAATTGTCGGCTTTGATCGTTTGCTGGTGCGTACTCCTGAATTTGGTTTACCTTTGCGGATACGCAAGACGGCTGTAACAATAGATGGTCCGAAAATAACATTAAAAAATGCTTCTTTGAAAATAGGGCATTCAGACATGGTTGCTACCGGAGAGGTGACGGGATTATATCGTGCGATGACTAAAAATGAAACCTTAAAGGCGCATTTGGCTGTTTCTTCCAATATGATTGATTGTAATCAATTGATCAATTCATTCTCTTTACCTGAAGATTCAGTATCTGTAGCACTGGCAGATACAGTGTCTTCAACAGAAATGAAACTGTTTATGTTACCGGATCATTTGGATTTTGAATTACAGACGGATTTAAAGAAAGTGATGTTTGAGAAGGTGGAATTTGACGATGTACGTGGAAAGGTGGATTTGAAAAACCGCACATTATATTTAAGGAATTTGGAGATGCGTGCATTGGACGCTGATATGAAGGCGGTTATGGTATATCGCGCAGATTCTGTGAGAGGAGGATATACAGGTTTTGACTTTAAAATCAAGGATATAAATATAGCTAAGCTGGTAGATTTTATACCTTCGATGGATACCATTGTACCTATGTTGAAGTCTTTTAAAGGAAGGGTCCGGTTTGATGTGGCTGCAGAGGCACGTCTGGATTCAAATATGAATATTCGTATTCCAACTTTGCGTTCGGCCATGCATATCAAAGGGGATAGCCTGGTGTTGATGGACGGTGAGACTTTTGCCGAAATTTCAAAAATGTTGATGTTCAAGAATAAAAAGAAAAATGTGTTTGATAGTATTTCGGTTAATGTGGTGGTCAATGACGGTAGTGTTCTTGTTTATCCTTTCCAAGTGTCTATAGACCGTTATAAAGCCGCCATAGGAGGAGAGCAAGGCTTGGATATGAATTTTAAATATCATATATCTATTTTGAAGTCACCATTGCCATTTAAGGCCGGAGTGAATATTTCCGGTAATCCGGATAAGATGAAAATACGTGTGGGCAAGGCTAAATATAAGGATGAAGTGACTCCTGTTGCCATTCATAAAGTGGATAGCACGCGTATGGATTTGGGAAAGCGTATTGTGGAACGGTTTCACCGCATTGCAGGGAGTAGATAGAAAACTGAAAAGGAGTATCGGCCGGGTTTATATATTAAAAAGCCCCTTCACGAGAATCACGAAGAGGCTTTTACTTTTGTGCTGTTACATTATATAATAAACCATTATCCACATCTCGATGTGCCGCAAGTCTTGCAGATCAGGCATCCTTCTTGATATACAAGTGTCTCGTTGCCACAGTTAGGGCATTTTTGTCCTTCGGCACTGGTGCCATCTGTTACATATTTTTTCAGTGCGCGTTCTACACCGTTTTTCCATGTGTTGATGTTTTCACTGTCAAGTTGCAAGGAATCTACCAGTTTGATAACACGATCGATAGGCATCCTCCAGCGAAGTACACCCGAAATTAATTTTGCATAGTTCCAATATTCTTTGTTGAACTTTTCGGACAAACCTTCGATAGTTGTCTTGTATCCGCGTTTGTTTTCAAACTGGAAGTCATATCGTTTGTTGCCTTCTTCATCAATATTTTTGATGATACGTCCGGTGGTGACAGATTTAGGCAATGAGATACCTTCTTCGTCATCCTGCAGACCGGTAAAGATCTCGTATGGATGTCCATCCAGCAAGCCGACAAATGCGACCCATTTTTCTTTATTGTTTTGAAAACGTACTACTTCTGCTTCCAATACTTTGGGACGCACTTCCACTACCGTAGGTGGTTTGCAGGGAGGAAGTTCTTCTTTTTTGTCTTTCTTGTCCTTCTTGGTCGAAAGCAAGACTCCGGAGCGGGAACCGTCACGATAAACAGTACATCCTTTACATCCTGAACGCCATGCTTCTACGTACAAGCGGTTCACCAAGGCTTCGTCTACGTCATTGGGCAGATTAATCGTTACGCTGATGGAATGGTCAACCCATTTCTGGATACGTCCTTGCATTTTTACCTTCATCAGCCAGTCTACATCATTTGATGTAGCTTTATAATAAGGTGACTTTTCTACCAGGTCATCAATTTCTTCTTGCGTATAACGTTTGGTGGGATCGTAACCGTTTATTGTCATCCATTCCATAAATTTATGGTGGAATACAATATATTCCTCAAATGCATCTCCTGTTTCATCTACAAAATCCACATGGGTCTGAGGATCATTCGGATTGACTTTTCTTCTACGTTTATATACCGGCATAAATACCGGTTCTATGCCGGAAGTGGTCTGAGTCATCAGGCTGGTAGTTCCGGTGGGGGCGATGGTCAGGCAGGCGATATTACGTCGTCCGTACTTTTTCATCTCCTCATACAGTTCGGGATCAGCATCTTTCAGGCGGTTGATGAACGGATTATTTATTTCCCGTTCACTGTCATAGATAGCGAAGGCTCCACGTTCTTTCGCCATGTTGACAGACGAGCGATAGGCCTCCAGTGCGATCGTTTTATGTACTTGTTCGGAGAATTCCGTTGCTTCTTCCGTTCCGTAACGTAATCCCATAGCGGCAAGCATGTCACCTTCTGCTGTGATACCTACACCGGTACGTCTGCCTTGTCCGCTCTTCTTATAAATTTTTTCCCATAAATGTTTCTCCGCTTCTTTTACTTCCCCGCTTTCAGGATCGGAATCGATTTTAGACATGATCTTCTCGATTTTTTCCAATTCCAGATCAATGATGTCGTCCATAATGCGCTGGGCCAATGCTACATGCTTTTTGAACAGGTCGAAGTCAAAGTAAGCATCCTTTGTATAAGGATTTACCACGTATGAGTATAAGTTGATAGCTAATAAGCGACAGGAATCGTAGGGGCACAAGGGGATTTCACCACATGGGTTGGTGGAAACTGTACGATATCCTAAATCGGCATAACAGTCAGGTACGGATTCACGGATGATGGTATCCCAGAATAACACACCGGGTTCGGCTGATTTCCATGCGTTATGGACAATCTTCTTCCATAAAGCAGAAGCGTCAATATCTTTGGTGAAAACAGGTTGGTCTGAATCTACCGGATATTGTTGTGTGTAAGGGGTGCCATTAACAGCTGCCTGCATGAAGGCATCATCTAGTTTTACGGATACATTAGCACCGGTTACTTTGCCTTCGGTCATTTTGGCGTCAATAAAAGCTTCCGAGTCCGGATGCTTGATGGATACGCTTAACATTAATGCACCACGACGTCCGTCTTGTGCCACTTCGCGTGTGGAATTGGAATAACGTTCCATGAAAGGAACCAGTCCGGTCGAGGTCAGTGCTGAGTTCTTGACCGGGGAGCCTTTAGGACGTATATGAGACAAGTCATGTCCTACGCCACCACGACGTTTCATTAATTGTACTTGTTCTTCGTCAATGCGGATAATAGCTCCGTATGAATCAGCGGCTCCGTCAATTCCAATAACAAAGCAGTTCGATAAAGAGGCCACTTGAAAGTCGTTTCCGATACCTGTCATGGGGCTGCCTTGTGGAACAATGTACTTAAAGTGATCCAATAGCTCGTAAAGTTGTTGTGCGCTTAACCCGTTCTTATATTTAGCTTCAATACGGGCTACTTCATTTGCAATGCGCCAATGCATGTCTTCGGGAGACTTTTCGAAAATGTTCCCGAAAGAATCTTTTACTGCATATTTGTTTACCCAAACCCTTGCAGCAAGTTCATCACCTTTGAAGTATTGTAAAGATGCTTCAAAGGCTTCGTCGTAGGTGTACGTTTGTCTTTCCACTTTTATTTTTAGATTTACTATAATATCAATAAGTTGTTTTAGTGTAGAAGCCGCAACTCATTATAACAAAAGTTTCGGCAAAGCTATATATGTTTTTCCAATTAACAAAATAAAAAGCGAATAAGTTTTCAACAATTTGAAAGTTGTCCAAAATATTTTGTTAATTCGTTGATTATCAAAATATATATATGTTTACTTATTTGTGAAAGTTTTCTATTTTGAAAATTTGGAAGAGGAGGATGGAGAATTAAATAGCTGAAAAGATTCAATCCTCGGCATATATTATTTTGCGGAAAAAGCATTATTACTCTTTTCTTTTTTTATCTTTGCAAGAAAAATATATATGGAAACAATAAAGAATAGACGGACAATCCGTAAATATAAGCAAGAAGATATTCCTGTTTCTTTGTTAAATGATTTGCTTGAAAAAGCATTCCGTGCTTCTACGATGGGGAATATGCAGTTGTATAGTGTGATTGTAACCCGTGATAAGCAGATGAAAGAGAGATTGGCACCTGCTCATTTTAATCAGCCGATGGTAACTGGTGCTCCGGTTGTACTGACTTTTTGCGCGGATTTCAACCGTTTTAGCAAATGGTGCAGAGAACGTAAGGCGGAACCAGGTTATGACAATCCCATTTCTTTTCTGAATGCTGTTACGGATACATTGCTTGTGACCCAGAACTTTTGTACATTGGCAGAGGAGCATGGGTTAGGTATTTGTTATTTGGGAACCACGATTTATAATCCTGATCAAATCATTGACATTCTCCAGCTGCCGGAATTGGTCATGCCGGTGGCTACTATTACGGTAGGATATCCGGATGAATATCCTCCACAAGTCGATCGTCTTCCCATAGAAGGTATTTTGCATGAAGAAATATATCATGATTATACAAAAGAGGATATTGATCGTATCTATAGATATAAAGAATCACTCCCGGAAAATCATCGGTTTATTAAAGAAAACGACAAGGAAACATTGGCTCAAGTGTTTACTGAGGTCAGATACAAGAAGTCGGATAATGAGTATATGTCTGCAACGTTAAAAGAAACCTTGAAAAAGCAAGGGTTTGAAAAATAAGTTGCCGAGGGCTTTAAATCTTTAAAAATGCAGAGGTGTGCAGAGAGAAATAAAGGACTCTCTGCACACCTCTGTGGTTTTATTTTCTTTTGAGGGAAGCTTCAATTTCCTCAATGTTCGCTTTAAATGCTTTGTCAACCTCCACTTGGTCCTTTACTATTTTACAAGCGTGTAATACGGTCGCGTGGTCTTTATTGCCTATTAATTGACCAATCTTGGAAGAAGAGGATTCTGTATGCTTTTTTGCCAGATACATAGCCACCTGGCGTACTTGCACTACTTCTCTTTTTCTGGTTTTGGTATGGATGGCAGATTCTTCTATCTCGTAATGGCTGCATACTTTCTGTATGATATCTTCCACTGTGACAGGTTTGCTCTTTTCGCAGCAGCGTACTGCTTTTCGTACAATCCTTTCTGCCAGATCCAAATCGACATCACGCTTGAAGATAATAGACTGGGCCAATAGCGAATTGATGATACCTTCTAATTCACGAACACTTTCATTTACGTTTTCAGCAATATAATTGATTACAGTTTCCGGTATATTCAAGCCGTCGCGACGTATTTTGTTACGTAGGATATTCTTTCTTAATTCTACATCCGGTTTTTCCAATTCAGCCACTAAGCCCCATTTGAAACGGGTCAGAAGACGTTCTTCCATACCTTGTAGCATTACCGGTGCGCGGTCGGAAGTCAGGATAAGCTGCTTGCCGTTCTGGTGCAGATGGTTGAAGATGTGGAAGAACGTGTTCTGGGTTTTGGTTACTCCGGCGAATTCCTGAATATCATCAATAATCAAAACATCTATGGTTTGATAAAAGCTGATGAAATCGTTGAAATGATTGGTGCGTACAGAGTCGGTATATTGCACTTGAAACAGATGTGCTGATACGTATAATACTCTTTTTTCAGGATATAATTCCTTGATGCGGGTACCGATAGCGTTGGTCAGGTGGGTTTTGCCCACACCGGATGGTCCATACAAAAACAAAGGGTTGAATGTTTTTGCCGGATTTTTAGCTACAGTTTCTCCTACCGTCCGTGAGAACTCATTGCTGTTCCCTTTTATGAAATTCTCAAAGTTGTAATTTGGATTCAAATGTGGATCCAAATCTTGAGGAGCCGGTGCCTGCATGGGATTGGGCGCCTTGTTGCCATCTCGTATAACTGTTTGTGCGGGTAGTGCTGACGAGCGTTTGCTCCCCTCCATGTTAACAGTTATATGATTCGTTTTATCGGTCAAGATACAATACATGAGCTGCGTTCCTTCCCCAATTTCTTTATATAGGGCGGCGCGCAGCAAGTCCACAAACTTTTCTTCTAAAAATTCATAGAAAAAAGGGCTGGGGACACCAATTGTCAGTGCCTTGTCCTCGTATTTAAGCGGTACGATGGGCTCAAACCACGTTTTAAAGGTCGTTTCTGGTACGTTGTCTCTGATAATGTTCAGACAGCGCCCCCATAAAACGACGTGATCGTTTTCAATCATATGAAACATTTATTATAAAAAGCGAAACTTCTACAGTGCAAATTTCGAAATGAATTTCTGAAAAAACAAATCGCTTTTTTCTTGCTTTTTTATTTTTAAAGAGTAATCTCTTTAGTTTCAGTAACTTATAAAAACCCTTATCTAAAGGATTCTGAAATATCTTTTTTATTTGATAATTGACTGATTTCTAGTTGACTATCATTTAAAATAAGCTTTTATTTATTTTAAATGAAATAAGTCTACATAGCATTTCTGCCCTATTTGCAGTCATTTACTGAAAAATGGTAAGAAAATGGTTTTGTGGACTTATTTAGAATCTTTTTAAATTGATAAATTTGTTACTTGTCTTTCTTGCCAAACAAGGAGAAGTGTACATAACGTTTAGGATGCGCTTTCAAATCCTCCAATAATGTTGCGGCATTTGCTGTCGTCGCACTCAGATTTTGGTAGAGGGCAGGATCATTGAATAGCAATCCGATGCTGTTATCCTTGCGGTTAAGCTTTTCTGTCAGCATTTGTACATTATATAAAGTAGAATCCACCTTATTGAAGGTTGAAGCATAATCAATCCCTTTCAAGTTGTCACTGATAACAAGGAAATTATCGGCAATTGTGTTTAGTTTCCCTGTGAGTTGCGGAAAATCCTTTTGCATTAATATATTTAATTGGCGTGTTGCCACGTCCAGATTGGCCGTCAGTTTTTCTGCATTGTGTAGAGTTGCACCCAATGCAGGGTCAGCCAATATTTTGTTTAATGAGTGCAGGATAGAATCCATTTTAGGCAACATCTGCTCTATTTGAGGGACTAACTTTTCTTCTGCGGCTCCCATAAGTCCGGCATTGGTCTTACCGGGCAGTGTGTCACCCGGTTGATAGTATTCTGTAGAATGAAAGTTAAGGAGTAGGTTCATTTTCACCGTCCCCAGCATTTCTGTAACTAATTCTCCTGCACTTCCTTTGGGAATACGCATTTCCTTGTCCACTTCCACTTCTACTGTGACATGTCCCGGTTTGGCATAGTTGTAATTGATGCTTCTCACCGTGCCCACTTTGTAACCATTGGCAAAGACGGGGCTTGATCCGGCTAATCCGTTTATATTTGTATATTCTACATAATAGTAGTTGGCAGATTGGAACATATTTATTCCTTTCAGGTAGTTTATACCAAAGATCAGCATAGCCAATGCGGTAATGCCTATTAATCCTATTTTTACCTCTTTTGTCATTTCAATTATACCTTTTATATATTATCTATTCTTTTTAAATTCTTTGATGGCTTCGTTTACATTCATCTTCTCTCCATTTTTGAAAGCGATAATGAAAGCGTCCTTAAACTTAGGAGTAATATTACGTTTCATACGTAGGATTTTATTATAGTCGGTACTTTCTCCGTAAGTATATTTATAAAGTCCTTTTTCGCGATAATAGCTGACAGGTGATACACCTTTCAACTGCTTGCTTCCTTTGGGTAATACTTTGTTTGATACCAAAATCTGTATTTTGAATACAGGCTTGGCAGATGTCCGGGCTTGGATGTCTGTCGCTGTTTTCCGCGTGGCGGGCAGAGGCTCTCTGGCAACTTTGTCAGATTCCGTTGCAGTGTCAGGCTCCGCTGTTTCTTCTTCTGCCGTTGATTCTTCCGGTTTGTTTTCCGGTTCCGGCAAGTCTTGTTCTTGTACTCTGCTGCGACTGGCGGGGGCGTCATGTTCACGTTTGTAGTTGAGGAACGCTTTATAAATACTGTTGGACAAGGTTGTCGTTCCGGCATCGGATAGCAGATATTGTTCTTCATCCGGTGTCGAGATATAGCCTAATTCCACCAAAACGCTGGGCATGGAAGTGGCACGTAGAACTAGAAATCCGGCTTGATGTACCCCTTTGTCTATCCGCTTGGCTGTGCTCTTGAATTGTTTTTGGATAAGAGTGGCTAATTTTACACTCTTCTCCATATTTTTGTCTTGTACAAACTCAAAAATAATATAGCTTTCAGAAGAGTTCGGATTGAATCCCGCGTAACGTTGCTTGTAATTATCCTCTATCAAGATAACCGAGTTTTCCTTTTTGGCAACTTCCAGATTCTCTTCAGTACGGTGGAGTCCTAATGTATAAGTTTCTGTTCCCCGTACAGTTCTTCCACGGGCTACAGAATTGGTGTGTATGGAGATGAATAAATCCGCCTTGGCATTATTGGCTATTTGTGCACGACGGTCTAAAGGGATAAAGACATCTGTCTTCCGAGTATATATCACCTTTACATCATTACAGTTGTTTTGGATTAACCGGCCTACCTTCAGTGCTACATTCAGATTGATATTCTTTTCTTTTCCACGTCTGCCGACGGCACCAGGATCATGTCCGCCATGACCGGGATCAATGACGACTACAAAATCCTTTCCCTTTGCCGCCAGGCAGAAACAGGGGAGGACCAGCCACAGGCTACACAACAGGAATATTATTTTAAGTCTATCGGTTTTCATATTAATTAAGGTGCAAATGTAGCGATTTTTAGTGAAAACTCGGCTTTTGTCTTTAAGTTTTGCGCTTTTTATTCGAAACATGCCACAAAACCCGAAAAATAGACGAGTGTTTGGACTAAATTCTTTTATTTTGCACTCCAAAATAAATAGTGAAAAGATGGATTTGCTTAAGTTTATGAAGAATTGGACGTTACCTCTGGCTATGCTTGCAGGGGTTATCGGCTATTTTGTTTTTGCCAACTTCACTTTTCTGGAGCCGGCAAAGCCATTTATGAACAGGTTGGTTTCTTTTTTAACTCCTGCCCTTATTTTTGCCCAATTATTGCTTACATTTTGTAAAATAGAGCCAAAGGAATTAGTTCCTGGAGCATGGCATGGCTGGTTGTTGGCTATTCAAGCCGTTTCTTGTGGCATCATTGCGCTGTTGTTGATATTTTGTCCGATGGACGAATCTTATAAGGAGATATTTGAGGCGGCTATGGTTTGTTTGATTTGTCCTACTGCTACGGCGGCGGCGGTGATTACGGGAAAACTGGGTGGAAGTGCTTCCAGTCTGACTACCTATACATTGCTTTCAAATATTTTGGCTGCAATAGCGGTACCTTTGGTCTTTCCATTGGTTGAGCCGCATGCGGAGGTCACTTTTGGCATTGCTTTTCTTAAGATTTTAAGTAAGGTTTTCCCTTTGTTGCTTGCACCGTTTTTCATCGCTTTATTATTTCGTTATTATATTCCCCGGATTCATAATTTTTTACTGGAATATCATACTTTGGCTTTTTACTTATGGGCGGTAGCATTGACCATTGTAATGGGGCAGACCACTCGTTCATTGGTTAACAGCACGGCTGATGTAACGGTGGAGATGTTGATTGCTTTTGCCGGTCTGGTTACTTGTTGTTTGCAATTTTATTTTGGTAAAAGAATAGGCAGTGTATACAATGACCGTATAAGTGCGGGGCAGGCATTGGGACAGAAAAATACAGTGTTGGCTATTTGGATGGCGGTTACGTATCTTAATCCTTTGTCGTCTGTCGGGCCCGGTAGCTATGTGGTGTGGCAGAATCTCTTCAATAGTTATCAGTTGTGGAAAAAGAGAAAAAATGAGATGAAAGATTGAATAGCAACTATATACTTCATTATATGCAAATGTTTGGTACAATAAAGCATATAGTTGCGGGAAAGAATTCATTGAACGAAACTTTTAGTGTGTTTCTTGTGGAAATTCATAAAAATGTCCTATCGCTTCTAACTATTCCTCCCATAGAGTTTTGCAAAACTCCGGGAAGTGGAAATTGCCCCATCAATGCGATTCGTGATTTTGCCAACCGTCTCGTCGAAATGAAGGATACGGAAGCTCTTCTATATTTATACCAAGAGGTGTTAAAACTCTCTCTTTGAAGAAATCACCCCTGCTACAGCTATTTGTCGCAGGGGTGAAACTTTCTGTTTGGGCACTATGACACCCTCTTCTTTTTATTCCTTATTTTTTGTTTTTTAGAACATGAATAATGCTGTTGCTACCAGTCTGTTGTTTGAGACAGAATGAGTATCGGTGATTTTCCCGTTAGAACTTTTCATGGAACCATACCATGCGGAAGTAAGATTATACTCAACTCCTAGTTTCCAGTGAGGTACATTGTAAGTAAGTTCAGCGCTGGTGCTTACCAATTGGTCCACGTTGGTTCCTGTACCATACATTTTACTTACTTCGTCACTCGTCCCTAAATTTTTCATATAACCTAAAAAGACAGCCGGTTTCCATTTTTTGCCGTATGCAATGTTCAGCCATGAACTGGAATTGCGGTTGGGGGAGTACTCTTGCTCACCCGTACGTGCATCAATGGATTTTATACCGTATCCGCCCAGCATGGATACTTGGGTAAGGTTAGATCCCAAGATGCTTTTTGCTGCCACATACCATAGAGGGGAAGTATATTTCATGTGAATTTCGTAAGACAGAGAAGTGACACGTTCGTCCACTTTATAGACTTTGTCTTCTACCACCGACTGGGTGCGCGGTTTTAATGAGATCATTTCAATGCCTGCTCCCACTAACCAGTTGCTTCTTTTGTAATCCGCACCGATATAGATTTCGGGTGTACAACTTCCTTTTATGTATTTCTGGCTTTTTCCGTCAGGACCTTGGGACAGGTATTGGGATTGCCAGATAGCCGCGCCTGTCAGCTGTACATCACCGGTCTTGTAGCGGAAGCGTATTTGCGGGGCACGGCTGAATGGCTGGAAGGGAGCTCCCATATTCAGATTCAGAATTTGTGGGGCGACATCACCGTACAGCGGATGCCACGTTTGTCCCAGCAGTAAAGCTGTTTCTCCCCAATCAAGGTTCAAATAGGCATGGCGCAGACGTACAGTGGAGAAGGTTGTTCCCGATCCGCGGAAGTCCATTTCTACTTTTGCGGAAGTCTTTGCTCTACCCAGCCTGGGCCCTTGCACATCTACTCCCAAACGGGTGTATAAAGTGTAAAAGCTTCCATTCGCTGTCGCATTCAGGTCTTTACCAGCAGAGTCGTATACTTTGTCTTTGGGATACATATAGAAGAGCCCGTCAACAGTTTCTTCATTGGCACGACTATTGTAATAAAGATCGGTGCGGACTTGTCCGTAGAACTTGTAATTGAAATCTTTGTCTTGAGCAAAGTTGTTTGCCGACAGTAGTAAAAATGTGAATAAAAATAAATATTTTCTCATAATTTAAAGGGTTGTTATAAACAGTCGGCAAAATTACATAATTTATTTGAAAATAACACGTGTGCCTTGATAAAAGAGTCGTGCCGTCCGCATATAAAGCCTGCACCGATATAAATTATTTTTTCAGATCATTCAAGGCAGCATTTGGATTTTGTCGTATTCTTCGTCGGTTACGGGTGCCAGCCATTCATTGGATGTGTTTTCTCCGGAAAGTTCGAATGCGAGGTGTGCGAACCAACTGTCGGCTGCTGCACCGTGCCAATGTTTTACGTTGGCAGGAATATGGATCACTGTGCCGGGAAGGATCGCTACAGCAGCTTTTCCTTCCTCTTGGTACCAGCCACGACCGGCGACGCCAATAAGCATTTGCCCGCCACCTTGAGTTGCGTGGTGGATATGCCAGTTGTTGCGACAGCGTGGTTCAAAGGTGACATTGGATATGTTCACCTGTTCACGTGAGATGGGGGCGAGGTAACTGTTGCCGGTGAAATATGCTGCATAAGCGGTGTTGGGTTCTCCGACAGGAAAAATCATTTCGCGTTGGAATCTGGCTTTCTCATCTTTACCGGAGGTTTCTTCGTTCCATACTTCTTTGGCAAGGCGGAATGCTGCCCATGCTTTCGGCCATCCTGCATAGAAGCCGATGTGGGTGATGATCTCTGCAATTTCCGTACGCGTAATGCCGTTGTTCTTGGCTGATTGGAGATGGAATGTGAGCGAGCTGTCCGTTATCCCTTGACTGATGAGTGAGGTGATTGTAACCAAACTGCGGTCACGAAGACCGAGTTGATCGGTGCGGCTCCATACTTCTCCAAAAAGAATGTCGTCATTAAGTTCCGCGAATTTAGGAGCGAATGTTCCCAATTGGTCGCGTCCTGCTGTCTGTTTGATTTTTTCTTGCGCCATACTGGTTGTTGTTAAAATACTGAATGTTAAAAGTAAAATGATTTTGTTCATAGTGTTTATCTTTTCAAATCTTTTAATTCTATGTACAAAAGTATGGAATTGCAAGAAATGGCATAGTACCCGGATTACAGATTCTTATACCATTTTTCCTGTTTTATTCGTTGTGCTGTTTAAAATGAAATTCCATTGTCATCCGGCTAAGTTTTCAATCAGGAGATAGAAAACAAGGTTTTGAACCGGATAACAATGGAATTCAATGCTCTTTGATATAAAACGAGTATAGATGATTAATAGATTTCTATCTCGTCCAAAGCTATCATACTGGGCACCTCGCTCTTGTCGTGCGGACTATAGCAATCTATTCCATTACGGATTTTGCCTCCGCTTGTAAATTCTATCTTCACTTTGACAGCTTCTTGTGCGGGGAATTCTATTTCTTCATCAAATCCTTTGAACGTATTTTCTTTTATATTATATGTAAACTTCTTTTCGGCTACTTGTTCAAATTTGCCATCCGGTACACAAACATAGACTACGGCTTTGCTCACCGGCAATATTCCACCTGCTGCGTTATACAGTGTACCGAATCTGATTTTATGGATGGCAGTTTTTTCAAAGTTTACTATAAAGGTCACTTTGTCGTTATTGTCCGGGCGGATACCTACCCACGGAGTGGATGAGGCATTATTTCCACGTTTCCCGTTGGTCAGTCCTAAAGTCACCGTGTCAGCGCCCAATACGTCATTTTCTCCTAAAATATCCCCTTTCATTCCTTTGGGTTCAGGCGTGATTTCATATTTCTTTCCACTGATTAAATTCTTGTAAAGCTGTTTATGAGTAACTTTGCCGATGGGTTCGCCGTTGACGAAGGCGGCGGCTTTCAAGTCGTATGTGCCGTCCAATGGGAATGGATGACTGTACAAGCTGGCATGTACGGACGGTTCCTCACCATTGGTTGTATAATAGATTTGTGCTTCCGGACAGAATGTTTCCAGTTCCACATTCAGTACACCTTCTCGGGTGGCGCGGGTATTGATGTTTACATCAAAGAAATTGAGACAGGGTTTTACACCCATTGCTTCCAGACGTTTGAAATCTTCAACCATGCGGTTGCAGAATGAAGCGAAATTCTTTTCCTTCATCGGAGTCCATCCGGTTTCGGCTATGGCGATCAGGCGCGGGAAGATTTGATAATCACGGTTAGTCTCGGTTGGCATATATTCTGCCCAGCAGTTGGCTTGTACACCGATGATGTGCTGTCTTACCTGGCTGTCTGCATCAGCCGGTACGGGATTATAGCTGTATGTCTTTTTCAGTGTGTTGTATCCGCCGATAGTGACAGGAGCTATTTCCGGCTCTTCCTGGTAATGGTCAAGGTAAGCGTAAGGATTAGGAGTCATGATGGCGTCATGTCCGGCCTTGGCTGCGGTTATTCCTCCTTCCACGCCACGCCATGACATCACTGTGGCGTTGGGGGCAAGTCCTCCTTCCAGTATTTCGTCCCAACCGATGATGTTACGTCCTTTGCTGTTCAGATACTTTTCCACACGGCTTACGATATAGCTTTGTAACTTCTCTTCTTTCGTATGTTTTCTTCCGTCTACGGGATTGGGGGTGATGTCATTTTTCAATCCCAGCTTGCGTATCAGTTTCTGGCAATGTCCACATTGTTCCCAGGCTGTTTTAGGACATTCATCACCACCTATATGTATATAGGAGCTTGGGAATAATTCCACCACTTCGTCCATGACTCCCTCTATAAACTGGAAGAATGTGTCGGTGGGGCAAAATACCTGGTCGAACACCCCCCACAGCTTGCATACTTCGTAGGTGCTGTCCGGAGTACAGGACAGTTCCGGGTAGGAGGCGATGGCGGCCAGGGCATGCCCCGGCAACTCTATCTCCGGAATGACAGTGATATACTTGCTTTGAGCGTATGCGATGACTTCTTTTATTTCCTCCTGCGTGTAAAAGCCTCCGTGGGGCTTGCCGTCATATTTGAACGGATAGTGGGTATAGAAATAATCCACCATGGTTTCTGAACGCTGAGAGCCGGTTTCAGTCAGTTTGGGGTATTTTTTGATCTCAATTCTCCAGCCTTGATCATCGGTAAGATGCCAGTGGAAGGTGTTCATCTTATGTGCGGCCAGTACATCTATGAATTTTTTGACATAATCTACGGATGCGAAATGACGGCATACATCCAGCATGGCTCCGCGATAGCGGAATGCAGGGGCATCTTCTATTTCGACACAAGGTACGCTCCAGTCGGCATTACGTGCTCTATCCTTATTATAGATATCGGCCGGCAGCAGTTGGTACAGGGTCTGTAACCCATAATAAAATCCGTTAGGCGCTGATGCACTAATCTTTATTAGTTGAGGGGTGACCGATAATTTATAGGCTTCATTCTCCATGCCCGGGATGCTGTCAAAAACAATGGTGGGTACGTTTTCATGTAACTCATCGGCCGGTTTCAGTTTGAGACCGGCTATATCCAGAAGGATGGTTGACAGACCGGAGGCGATGTTTTTCACTTCTTGTGAGGCGTTGACAACGATAGGGACATCGCTGTTCAGATAAAAACGTCCCTGCTGTTCATTCATGGTCACAGGCAGTGGGACTACATTGTACTCATTGATTACTTCTTTCATTTGGCATCCATACATTAATAACCCAACGAAAAATACTAGCAGACTCTTTTCCTTCATAATAAATTTGTGTTAAGTTTTTAAATAAAGGGGGTATAGAAATTCTTTGCGGACAAAAATAGCAATAAAAACGGAATAAACATGTTTTCCGGGGAGATTAATATGTTTAGAATATCAAAATATTTTTCACAGATTTATTTCTTTATTGCTGATAGAATACTATCTTTGTCCGAGTTAACCAATTTATTAATCTAACACACATGACAGCAAATACCCCCAAACGATTGCTTGCTCTTGACATTTTGAGAGGCATCACTATTGCAGGCATGATTCTTGTGAATAACCCCGGTTCATGGGGTTATGTATATACTCCTCTGGAGCATGCCGCCTTTAACGGATTGACCCCCACCGATCTTGTTTTCCCTTTTTTTATGTTCATTATGGGAATATCCACTTATATCTCTTTGCGGAAATATAATTTTACTTATTCTCATGCTACGTTACGGAAGATTGTGAAACGTACAGTCGTTATTTTTTGTATCGGTCTGTTTCTGAATCTTTTGGCCAAGTCGGTTTTTGCACATCATCTGAATTTTGAGGAATGGCGCTATTTGGGAGTCATGCAGCGGCTTGCTATAGGATACGGCGTGACCAGTCTGGTTGCTATAACGGTGAGGCATAAATATTTTCCCGTTATCATTTTGGTGACTTTGGCCGCTTATTTTCTTTTATTGGCTGCGGGAGACGGCTTCAACCTGTCGGAAACCAATATTGTGGCCCGTTTTGATGCATGGGCATTGGGTACATCCCACATGTATCATGAGGGAGGAATGGCGTTTGACCCGGAAGGACTGTTGAGTACGGTTCCTGCGGTGTGTCATGTCATGGTAGGGTTTTATTGTGGAAAGTTATTGCTTTCTGCTAAAGATAATGGCGAGAAGATACAGCGGTTGTTTTTGGTGGGCACTATACTCACATTTGCCGGCTTTTTGTTAAGTTACGGCTGTCCCATCAATAAGAAAGTGTGGTCGCCTACTTTTGTCATCACAACTTGCGGGCTGGCATCCAGCTTTTTGGCTTTGCTTATCTGGATCATTGATATGAAAGGCTATCAGGGATGGTGCACTTTTTTCCGGTCGTTCGGAGTGAACCCTTTGTTTATCTATGTGTTTGCGGAAATAATGGGGATTGTATTGGGCGCTACAGGAGCAAGCACTTTTATTTACGAAAAGGTACTGGCTCCGGTGCTGGGAAATTATCCCGGCTCGTTGGCATACGCTTTGTTATATATTATATTTTGTTGGAGTATTGTGCATATTTTATACAAAAAAGGTATTTATGTCAAGATTTAGAAACGGAAACAGAAAATTAGTTAGATGAAAGAAACGAAGAATGTTTTTATGTCAGAACTGACGGAGGTGTTTAACAAACGTCAGCAACAGTTTATTCAGTTTGCCTGCTCATACGTCAGAGACAGGGAAGAGGCTGAGGATATTGTAATGGGGGCTTTTACTAATGTGTGGGAGCACCGGAATGAATTACAGGAAGATACCAATATTTCCGCGTTGCTGTTGACTGCCATAAAAAATCGTTCGTTGAATCATTTACAACATTTGGAGGTACGTATGCGTGCCGAGCAGCATATAGGAGATATGCGGCAGAAAGAGCTGGCTTTGCGTATCTCGACTTTGGAGGCCTGTGATCCCGACAAATTGTTTTGTGATGAGATTCAGGCTTTGGTACAGGAAGCCATCAGCGAACTGCCTCCTACAAGCAGGGAGGTGTTTGTCTTGAGCCGGATGAAGAATATGCCAAACAAGGAAATTGCTTTGCAACTGGATCTTTCTGTAAAGACTGTGGAATTTCATATTACCCGGTCGCTGAAACAGTTGCGGGTACGGCTGAAGGATTATCAGTTTCTTTGGAGCTTTTTATAAGGACTGTTTTTCTGTTTTCAGGGGTGGCGCAAAATGATTGCGGAATCATAAAAAAATAGGGCGACGCTTTCTTCTTAGCGTGCCCTGAATTTGTTTTGTATGTTAAGGATCAGAAACTATAATCCGCACTTAAACCGAACACTTTGTTAGTACGGCTGTATACGTTTGTTCCTGGTAATTTGGTTCCGTTATAGTTTGAAGATGTTTTGGTATAATCTTCATAATTAGTCCACATGTAGCCTACATTCAAATTGAGATGTTGGTTCATTTTTACTTTCGCTCCGAATCCTAAAGTGTAAGAGTCGCAAGAGAAACTAGTATCTGATTGGAAACCATCAGACAACCCATAATCTGTAATTTGTCCACCGCAACTGAGAGTTAGCTGTTTGGTTACATCAAATTCGATACCTGCCAGATATTCATTGGTTCCTTTGGTCAGGAATTTCTGCTTGTCGTTTGCCATACCTGCATTTTTGTCATCATAGAAATGGTATTCTACAGAAGCGCGCAGTACCGGAAGGAATTCGTAGGCGGCTGCAATGGAGAACATGGCTGGGATGTCATTGGGGGTGTTTACACCGTGTTTGTAGGGAGCTACCATGTCTTCGGCAGTAGAGGGATAATCTAATTTGTGGGTGTTGTTTTCAATATTCAGATTCGTCTTGAACTCGTATTTGGCACCGATGTTAAGTTTTCCTAGCTTGGCATCCACGCCGATAACAGGAGTAAGCCCCCAACCTGTCTGGTCGCAATCCAAGGCGAGTGGCAACAGATTGGTATCGGTTCCTTTCACTATGGCATTCAGAAATCCTTTATAACCACCTGTAAAATAGTTCATGCGGCCTCCGCCGAATACAGAAAGCCATTCGGTGGCTTTGTAGGATAACCCTAGCTGCAACGAGTAGATGTATTGTTTACCGTCCATGGCGCTTGTGATATCGTACATGTTGGGAGTCATTATCGGACTCTGCCCTTGGGACTCTTGGTATTTTTCCACACTGCTTTGGAAGATACCTGCCATGGCCGAGGCATCGAACATAGGCAATCCGTCGTCAAAAGACGCTTTTCCACCTCCGGCGGTAATTGCAAAAAAGCCCGAAATAGTCCAATCTCCTTTTTTATAGGCTGCGAACAGACTGGGGATAACCGGTGCGGAAGCTGTTCCTTCATAATATTTTTCGAAAGGTTTGTCTGCCACGGTAGGACCTGTGGCGCTAACGCCGCTGTATGTCATAAAGCTGGCATCAATATTTCTCGTCTGGTAAGCACTTTGAATGCTCAGTCCTACATGGAATCCGTCTTTGGGCAAGAAAGACAGTCCGGCAGGATTAGACAAAGCACCATCTATTTCTGTAGTAGCACCACGGGATAGCATACGAAGAAAAGCTGCATGTTGATTTGTATTGGTCAGGATACCTCCTGCGAAAGTTGAATTTGAAACGATTAGCGTCGCTGCGCCAATGAATAATAGTTTCTTCATTTATTACTTGATTTTTTTGTTTGCGGGCGCAAAGGTAGGATAAAATAACACACGGACAAACCTTTTGTGCAATTATTTGTGTGATCTATTGAAAAAATCAACTGTTTCAATGGAAACTATTTGCCTGGGTGCTGAATATTCTTTTAAAAGCTTTTGTGATTGTACGAGTTGTGGAATGAGGGGGAGGATCTGGTGATCACTACTTTGGGGTAAAATGATTTGTTTTCTATGTTATCCACTTTTTTCTGATACATTTGTTCCGGAACACCTGTCCGCTAAATAAATTCTTTGTCTGTTTACGGATTCTTCACTCCATTCAGAGTATGGGATTGAAAAGAATATAGTATCTTTGTAACCCTTTTACTCAATGCAAATTTTTATATGTACACCAACAAAGAAATATGGAATGTAAGTTATCCGATCTTTCTCGGACTATTGGCGCAAAACATTATCAATGTGACGGATACGGCTTTTCTGGGCAGGGTAGGAGAAGTTGAGTTGGGAGCTTCCGCCATGGGCGGGTTGTTTTACATCTGTGTCTTCACCATTGCTTTCGGTTTTAGTATCGGTTCGCAAATTCTGATTGCCCGTCGCAATGGAGAAGGCCGTTACAAGGATGTGGGTCCCGTGATGATACAAGGGGGAACATTCTTGTTAGGACTGGCGGTGGTGCTGTTCGGGCTGACGCGTCTGCTGGCCCCGTCTATAGTCCGTCTGCTCATTTCGTCCGATTCCATCTTCGATGCTACGATGGAATTCCTCAACTGGCGTATCTTCGGCTTTTTCTTCGCTTTTGTCAATGTGATGTTCCGTGCGTTGTATATTGGTATCACACGTACTAAAGTGCTGACCATGAATGCAGTGGTCATGGCATTGGTGAATGTGTTGCTGGATTATATGCTGATATTCGGTAAGTTCGGAATGCCGGAAATGGGGATTAAGGGTGCGGCCGTCGCTTCGGTGATGGCTGAGGCTGCTTCGTTGGTTTTCTTTTTGATTTACACCTACGCCAAGGTCGATTTCAAGAAATTCGGATTAAATCATTGGCAGCGGATTGATTTTTCTTTGTTAGGAAGAATTTTGAGTATATCGTGCTTTACTATGGTGCAATACTTTCTGGCCATGGCTACCTGGTTTGTCTTTTTCATCGCGATAGAACGGTTGGGGCAGCGTGAGCTGGCGATAGCCAATATTGTGCGTAGCATCTATATCGTGATGCTCATTCCGGTTCAGGCATTGTCTACCACAGCCAATTCCTTGGTCAGCAATCTGATTGGTGCGGGAGGAATAGCCCATGTCATGCGTTTGATTTGGCGTATAGCCCGGATGTCGTTTCTCGTTATGGTGGTTTGTGTGGCGGTGGTGGTGCTTTTCCCTCATGCCATGCTTTCGGTTTACACCAATGAACCGGCGCTGCTGGTGGAGTCTGTGCCTTCGTTGTATGTCATTGCCGGAGCGATGATGATTGCATCGGTGGCGAATATCTATTTCAACGCCATTTCGGGCACGGGGAACACACAGGCCGCTTTGGTGCTGGAGATGGGAACTTTGGTATTCTATACCCTTTACATTCTGTGGATAGGCATGGTGGTGAAAGCACCGGTTTCGGTTTGTTTCTCCATAGAGGTGGTTTACTATAGTTTGTTGTTACTGAGCAGCATTATTTATTTGAAAAAAGCAAAATGGCAGAATAAAAAGTTATAAGGTTCATAAGTTTTTTGTATTTTTGCACCCTGTTGTTATTCTGGATACTGGTGAGGGATAGCAGACAATCATAATTCGTAATTTATAATGAAAGATATATGTTCGATAATTTAAGTGAGAGACTGGAACGGTCTTTTAAGATTTTGAAAGGTGAGGGGAAAATCACCGAGATTAATGTAGCGGAAACGTTGAAGGATGTGCGTAAAGCTTTGTTAGATGCTGACGTGAACTATAAGGTCGCCAAAAGTTTTACTGATACAGTGAAAGAAAAAGCCTTGGGGCAGAATGTGCTTACGGCTGTGAAGCCCAGCCAGTTGATGGTGAAGATTGTACATGATGAACTGACAGCATTGATGGGTGGCGAGACTGCCGAGCTGGTGCTGGAAGGTCGTCCGGCGGTTATTTTGATGTCCGGTCTGCAGGGTTCTGGTAAGACTACTTTCTCCGGCAAACTGGCCCGTATGCTGAAAACCAAGAAGAACCGTAAGCCACTGTTGGTGGCTTGTGACGTCTATCGTCCTGCTGCTATCGAACAGTTGAGGGTCTTGGGAGAGCAGATCGAAGTTCCTGTATATAGCGAATTGGACAGTAAGAATCCGGTGCAGATAGCATTGAACGCTATTCATGAAGCGAAGGCGAAAGGTTATGATTTGGTCATTGTCGATACAGCCGGTCGTCTGGCTATCGACGAGCAGATGATGAATGAGATTGAGGCGATCAAGAAAGCGGTCAATCCCGATGAAACACTGTTTGTGGTTGATTCCATGACCGGTCAGGATGCGGTGAATACCGCCCGTGAGTTTAATGAACGTCTGGACTTTAACGGTGTAGTGCTGACCAAGCTGGATGGTGATACCCGTGGTGGTGCCGCCCTTTCTATCCGTACTGTTGTGAACAAACCTATCAAGTTTGTGGGTACCGGTGAGAAGTTGGATGCTATTGACCAGTTCCACCCGGCGCGTATGGCAGACCGTATTCTCGGCATGGGTGATATCGTGTCTTTGGTGGAACGTGCACAGGAGCAATATGACGAGGAAGAGGCAAAGCGTCTTCAGAAGAAGATTGCCAAGAACCAGTTCGATTTCAATGATTTCCTGAGCCAGATTCATCAGATCAAGAAGATGGGTAACCTGAAAGAACTGGCTTCCATGATTCCGGGTGTGGGTAAAGCGATTAAAGATATTGATATCGATGATAATGCCTTCAAGAGCATTGAAGCGATTATTTATTCCATGACTCCGCAGGAACGTACAAACCCCGAAATTCTGAACGGAACCCGCCGCACGCGTATCGCCAAAGGTAGTGGAACCAGCATTCAGGAGGTGAACCGCCTGCTGAAACAGTTTGACCAGACCCGCAAGATGATGAAGATGGTGACCGGCAGCAAGATGGGTAAGATGATGCCGAAGCTGAAAAAATAACACCTAATAATATATAAGAAGGAGGAAGCGCGAAACTTTCTCCTTTTTTTGTTATGTCGGGTGGCTCATTTGTAGTATATTTGCTACTCAATGACTCATTTATAAGTAAACAGATAGTATGCAACTGATTGATGGAAAAGCTATTTCGGAACAAGTGAAGCAGGAAATTGCTGCCGAAGTTGCCGAAATCGTAGCCAATGGCGGCAAGCGTCCCCATTTGGCTGCCATCCTCGTGGGACACGACGGGGGAAGTGAAACATACGTAGCGGCCAAGGTAAAGGCTTGCGAAGTATGCGGTTTTAAATCCAGCCTGATCCGCTATGAAGCGGATGTGACGGAAGAGGAGCTGTTGGCGAAGGTAAGAGAACTGAATGAAGATGCGGATGTGGACGGTTTCATCGTACAGCTTCCGTTGCCGAAACACATTTCGGAACAGAAAGTGATTGAAACGATTGACTACCGCAAAGATGTGGATGGTTTCCATCCTATCAATGTAGGACGTATGTCTATCGGTCTTCCTTGCTATGTATCTGCCACCCCCAATGGTATTCTGGAATTGCTGAAGCGTTATAACATAGAAACACAGGGAAAGAAGTGCGTAGTATTGGGACGCAGTAATATAGTGGGCAAGCCGATGGCCAGCCTGATGATGCAGAAAGCTTATCCGGGCGATGCGACCGTCACTGTTTGTCACAGCCGTAGCAAGGATTTAGTGAAAGAATGCCAGGAAGCGGATATCATTATCGCCGCATTGGGACAGCCTAATTTTGTAAAGGCGGATATGGTGAAAGACGGAGCGGTGCTGGTGGATGTAGGTACCACCCGTGTGCCGGATGCGACCAAGAAGTCGGGCTTTAAACTGACTGGTGATGTGAAGTTTGACGAAGTGGCTCCGAAGTGTTCTTATATCACTCCGGTGCCGGGCGGCGTAGGTCCTATGACTATTGTTTCGCTGATGAAGAATACATTGCTGGCCGGAAAGAAGGCTATTTATAAGTAAGAAAAAACTTCAGAATATCATTAGAAAGGTGGAGGCTGTATGAAAACAGTATCCACCTTTCTTTATTTTAAAATAATGATATAAATTATTGGTAGTCAATTTATTATGCTCTACGCTTGTACAATAGAGATAGTATTTTGTACAATAGAGACAGTGCTTTGTATGTAATTTCTAATACTTTGAACGATTCATACCATCCTCTTTTCATATTCCAGATACATTTGCCATCACAATGTTCAACCTATAAAATTAAGAATATGAAAAAGACTTTATTATGCCTGATGATGGCATGGGGAAGCCTGGCTTTTGCCGAAAACTACACGGTTAATTCCCCGAACTCTCGTATTACAGTGAATGTGGAAACAGGAACGAATACCACTTATTCCGTTACCTTTCATGGGAAAGTGATTCTGAACCCTTCTCCCATTTCCATGACATTCGATAATGGAACCGTTATCGGAAGAAATATGGAAGTGAAGAAAGTGGAGCGTTTTACGCAAAACCAAGTATTGAAACCGGTAGTGCGCCAGAAGAGCGAACAAATCATTGACCATTATAATGAAATGGTGTTGGATGCGGATCGTTATAAATTGTATTTCCGTGTCTATAATGATGGATTGGCTTACCGCTTTCATACAGATTTTCCGGATTCCTTGAAAGTGCTGAATGAAGAAGTGACTTATTGTTTTCCGGAAGATTATAATACGTTGTTTCCTGAAGAGCGCAGTATGCTTTCTGCTCAGCAGCCGTTATTCAAACCGATGAAACTCTCGGAAATCGGTACAGATCGTTTTTGCAGTACTCCTATATTAATAAAGGTAGATGAGAATGCCCGTATTTTTATCAGCGAATCTGATCTGGAAAGCTATCCGGGAATGTTCTTGCGTAAGCAAGGTAAAAACGAGCTGGCCGGCAAGTTTGCCGCTGTCTCATTGGAAGATTATAAGACAGACGACCGCCAGATATTTCCGACCAAGCGTGCTGATTACATTGCCCGTGTAAATGGCACACGCAATTATCCTTGGCGTGCGATGATTGTTGCCGAGAATGATGCCAATCTGATAACCAACCAATTGATCTATAAATTAGCTCCGGAAGCAGAAGGCGATTATTCATGGGTACGTCCCGGAAAGATAGCATGGGACTGGTACAACGCATTGATTCTGACAGGAGTGGACTTTAAATGTGGTATCAATAATGACACTTATAAATATTACATTGATTTTGCTTCAAAATATGGGATAGAATATGTGGTGATTGACGATGGATGGTCGGAAGCATGGGATGTGACTAAAACGATTCCTGAAATCAATATGGAAGAGTTGGTGGCATACGGAAAGAAGAAGAACGTGGATTTGATTTTATGGGTGTCTTGGGCGCCGTTCCGCGAAAAGATAGACGAGGCTTTTGATAAGTTCAGCCAATGGGGAATTAAAGGTATCAAGATGGACTTTATGAACCGTGATGATCAGGAAATGGTGGACTTTTATTATGAAGTGGCCAGGAAAGCTGCCGCACACAAGATGCTGGTGGACTTTCATGGAGCTTACAAACCGACAGGATGGTTGCGTACGTTCCCCAACGTACTGACTTCGGAAGGTGTGGCCGGATTGGAAAACCATAAATGGGGGAGCTTCGTGACACCGAAACATAATGTTACTTTGCCGTTTACCCGTATGGTGGCAGGTCCGATGGACTATACGCCGGGCGCCATGATTAACTTCCACGAAAAGGATCATAAAATATGGTTTAATTTACCCGCTTCTGTGGGTACTCGTTGTCATCAATTGGGCATGTATGTAGTCTATGAAAGTCCGTTGCAGATGCTTGCAGACTCTCCTTCCAACTATTATCGTGAGCCTGTTTGTATGGAGTTCTTGTCTCAAGTGCCGGTGGTATGGGATGAGACACGCGTATTGAAAGCTTCTGTAGGCGAATATGTGATAGTGGCCCGTCGTCATGGAGATGCATGGTATATCGGCGGAATGGCAGGCGAGAAAGGACAGAAATTTGAAATCGACCTTGATTTCATAAAGGGAAACAAAACCCTGACTTACTGGGAGGATGGTGTCAATGTGGACATGAATGCCAATGATGTTGCTCGTCGGACACGGAAGGTGAAGCAGGGAGATAAAATTACGATAACAATGTATGATGGCGGTGGTTATGCTGCTGTTATCAAATAACAGTTTTGTTAAACTTAATATTTCTAATCTAAAATGAACACTTTAAATTCTAATTCAAAAAGTAAGCATATCCTGTTGGCTGGAATGCTTAGCTTGGGAGCTATGACGGCTTTTGCTGCTCCATCCTTGAGTGGTGAGATGGTGGCTTCGTATTCTGTTTCTCAGCAGAATCAGACGGTGAAAGGAGTGGTGGTTGACAAAAGTACCGGGGAACCGATTATCGGAGCCAATGTTGTTGTCAAAGGAACTACGAATGGAGTAATTACAGATTTTGACGGTAACTATACCTTGGAAGCTCCTATAGGTTCTATTTTGGTTATTTCGTATATCGGTTATCAGCCTATAGAAGTAAAAGCAACTGCGGGCGTTCAGCAAATCCAGTTGGGTGAAGACACGCAAGCATTGGAAGAAGTAGTCGTAGTGGGATACGGTGTACAGAAGAAAGCGACTGTTACCGGGTCTGTGTCCACGGTGAAAGGTAGCGATTTAAAAACAACAGGTACGGCTAATATAACCAATACATTTGCCGGAAAACTACCGGGGGTAATTGCTACTAACCGTTCAGGAGAGCCGGGAAATGACTATTCAGATATATTGATTCGAGGTAAGGGCTCATTGAATGACAATTCCCCTTTGATTGTGATAGATGGGGTTGCCAATCGGGGCGGGCTAGAGCGAATTAATCCGAGCGATATCGAATCCATCAACGTATTGAAAGATGCTTCGGCTGCTATTTATGGGGCACAGGCTGCGAATGGTGTCATTCTTGTAACTACCAAACGAGGTACATCAGACAAGCCTACTATTACTTATAACGGATCATTCACTTTGTCGCAAAATACCCGTACACCGGATTTGATGAATGCTTACCAGAATATGACTTGGACAGACGAAATCCGTCAAGGAAACGGGCAGGCTCCGCTGTATGAAAATATAAAAGGAGGTTATCTGGATGGTACAATCAACCGTGATCAGTATGGAGATACAGACTGGATGAATGTGGTTTTTCGTGGAGCTGCTCCGCAGACCCGCCATTCGCTTAGTATTAGCGGAGGATCGGAAAAAGTCAAATTTTATGTATCCGGTGATTATTCCTATCAAGAACCTAATTATAGAAATACGGCCTTGGACTTCCAAACAGGTCAAGTGCGTTCGAATATTGATGCGCAAATTACAAATAATTTGAAAATAGGTGTGGACTTGGCTGCCCGCAGGGAAAAACGTAATAACTCGGTTATTCCTACTGAAAGCATTTTCTGGGAGGCTTTTATGGCATATCCATGGTTGTATGATTATTATCCTAACGGATTGCCGGGACCGGGTTTGGCAAATGGTAATAATCTGGCTATTTTGGTAGCAGGAAAAGAAACCGGTTATAACAGGGTGAATGATACTTTTGTGGATTCCAAGTTCTCCTTTGACTTGAAATTGCCTTGGATTACAGAAGGGCTTTCTTTATCGGGTTATGCCGCATTTGACTATCATGCACGCGAGCAGAAACAATTGTGGGATGTATGGGATACATACGATTATAATGCCGATAGTGGAGAGTATATCAAGAAGACCACTAATATGAATGGTAATAACATCAGCCTGCGTCAGGATCATGATGACAATGTGACCAAGACTTTCCATTTGAAACTGGATTACCAGCGGACATTTGACGATCATCGGGTAGGAGCATTTGTTGCTTATGAACAAAGTAAATATGAAGGTGAAAACTTCTATGGATGGCGTGGATATTATTTGAGTAACCGTCCTGATTATCTGGATTTTGGTGCAGACAAAGAAAAGACAAACGGTGGAAGAGGGTATGTCACTGCCCGTCAGAATTTCTTCGGACGATTGAACTATGCTTATAAGGAACGCTATATGTTTGAATTTACATTGCGTCGTGATGGTTCCATGAATTTTGCTTCCAATAAGCGTTGGGGTACTTTCCCGGGTTTGTCTGTGGGATGGCGTATGAGTGAGGAAGATTTTATCAAGAATAATTTCTCATTTGTCAATGACTTGAAATTGCGTGCTTCCTGGGGAAAATTGGGTAATGACAGGGTGGATGCTTTTCAATATATCAGCACTTACAATATGCAGAATGGAGCTATTTTAGGTGAAACTCCCAATATAAATAAAGGATTTGTACCGGGACGTATTGGTAACCCTGATATTACTTGGGAAAAGGTGGATTCTAAAAATATTGCATTGGATGGTAACTTGTGGAACAGTCTGTTAGGATTTACTGTGGAATATTTTTATCAAAACCGTACGGATATCCTGACTCCGAAACAAGCTTCTATTCCTTCTTATACCGGTCTGGTATTACCTGACCAGAATATTGGTGAGGTAAGCAATCAAGGAGTGGAATTGATGTTGAGCCATAGAAACCGTGTGAACGATATTAACTATTATGTATCGGGTAACTTTACTTTTACCAAGAATAAGATTAAATTTTTTGATGAGGCGGCTAATACTCCTGAGTGGCAGAGGAGAACCGGACACTCTATCGATTCATGGTTAATGTATAAGACAGATGGTATTTATCAGACATGGGACGAGGTGAATAGTACCCCGCATATGGCTAATGCACAGCCGGGTGACATCAAGTATGTGGATATTGATGGAGACAATGCGATTACTGACAATGACCGTATCCGTAGCAAATATGGTAATGTTCCACAGATTGTTTACGGTTTGAATATGGGTGTTGAATGGAAAGGTCTGGAATTCAGTATGCTATGGACCGGACAGGCTAGAGCGGAACAGATGATTGTACCTTATTCTTATAATCTGGATAAAGAATTCTATAATCATCGTTGGATATCGGCTGAAGAAACTCCTGATGCAAAATATCCGAGAGCTTTTGATAAAGATGATTATGAAAATACCAGATGGAGTGATTTCTGGTTATATGATGCTTCATTTATTCGTTTGAAAAATGTGGAACTGGCTTATACATTCCCTAAATCTTTTGTAGAGAAATTAAAGATTCAGAACTTGCGTCTGGTATTGACTGGAACGAATTTGCTGACCTTTGACAAGGTGAAAATTCAAGACCCGGAATCGGATGCGACTTCTACAGGTCAGAAATATCCTCAAGCCCGTACTTATACATTCGGAGTTAATGTCAGTTTCTAATTAGTAACCTTTAAGTTTAAGAATAAATATGAAAACAACCATATTGAAAAGTACATGCATTGCCTTGTTGATGGGAAGTATGTTTTCTTGTGATGTACTGGATGTAGAACCATTGGATTCGTACACGGAAGATGGCATTTTTACAGATGCCAATCTTACTGAATCTTATGTGACTATGAATTATACAAAACCACGTAACGGATGGAGTCGTAGCTCGTTGAGATTTGTGTGTGATGAATCTATGGAAAACTTCAATTGGGCCGGCACGTGGACTATTAATACGGGAGGCATGACTCCCGACCAACTTGGTGGACTGAATATCTGGTCGGATTATTATACCAATATAAAGAATTGCAACATATTCTTTAGTAATATGGATAAGGTGGAGACAATAGATGAACCGAGAAGAAGCTGGTTGATAGGTGAGGCTACTTTTTTCAGAGCTTATTACTATATGGAATTAGTGAACAATTATGGAGGAGTACCCTTGATTACCCGCTTGTTTGAGTTGGATGATCCCGAAATGATGATTAAGCGTGACACTTATGAGGATTGTGTGGATTTTATTGTTTCTGAATTTCAGAAAGCGTCCGAACTGTTACCGGAAAAATTTACAGGTGAAAACTTCGGACGTGTAACGAAAGGGGCGGCTTTGGCCATGAAAGCACGTATGCTGCTTTATGCTGCAAGTCCGTTATGGAATCCGTCTGATGATAAAAGCAAGTGGGAGGCTGCCGCCAAGGCTGCGGAAGAGGTGATGGCGTTGGGATATTCTTTGGATGCCGATTACAAAGAACTTTTTCTTGATCCGATGAGTCCTGAAATTATATTCCAGCGTTTGTATAATACGGAATTCGGTCATTGGTATGATTGGTATAACAGTACAAATGGTTGGGGTGGATATTCCTGTACCGCTGTGTTGCAGGAAATGGTAGATAGTTATGAAATGGAAGACGGAACTATGCCGGATCCGGCTCTATATACCTCTGCTACAACAGATCCTTGGGCCGGACGTGATCCTCGTTTGTATGCTTCTGTAGTGTGCGACGGACAGTTGTTCAGAGGTACGGAAACCGAATTCTGGGTAAATAGTGACGGGAAAACAGGTGGTGTTGATAGTGAGTTCGGTAGAGATGCATGGAACTATTCTAAAACACATTATATCATCCGGAAATTTATGGATGAAAATCTGACTAAAAGCTGGTCGGACAAAGGAAAGCAACCGTGGGTTTATTGCCGTTTGGCAGAAATCTATCTGAATTATGCGGAAGCCATGTATCATTGTGGCAAGGAAGATGTAGCACGTGAATATGTAAATTATATCCGTAAAAGAGCACGTGGGGGAAGAGAAGATATTTTACCTGATGTGACTGAAAGCGGAGAGGCTCTATTGGCCAAAATCCAACATGAACGTAAAGTGGAACTGGCTTTCGAAGAACATCGTTTTTATGATGTGCGTCGCTGGAAAATTGCAGAAAAAGTGGATAAAAGTGTTTTTCATGGTATAAATATTACCAAACAGGCGGATGGCGCAAAGAAATATGAGTTATTTGAAATTCAAAAACGTGATTTTGTAGCTCCTGCTCATTATTTGCTTCCTATTCCACGTTATGAAATTCAAAAGAATGACTTATTGGAACAAAATCCGGGTTACGATAAATAGGTAGAGGTATGATTATATGACGAATTCCGGGAACGTGTGATGATGTTCCCGGAATTTTATCTTATTTTGTGAATCTCAGAAATTATATGAATTATGCATAAAGTAAAAGCGATTTTTTTAGCGGCCTGGATGTTCCTGGCTGTATCTTCTTCTTTGGCTATGAAGACCGGAGAGTCTCGTTGGCAAATGTTGGCGGATGGAAGCATTGAATGGATGCCCGGCAAACAAATTCCGCATGATGACCACATCGAGATGAGTGGAAAACAAGTGTCTGTCGTTTTGCGCTATGGTGTGAATGCGGAAGGGGAATTTGTGATAAATAAAAGTATGGTATGGCCTTTGTTACGTACCATTCCCAATAATACTCATGCCAGTTTGATGAGACGGTTCGACTGGAATCCGTTAGATTTAGTGACGGTTAATGGCAGAACCATCAACGGAGAGAAAGTGGAAAAGATCCGTTTGAAGGGGATGTTGGCTGTGGAGAGTTCGTATAACGGCGGATGGTATGGGCAATGCAAAGTGATACGGGAGTATTTGCCTTCGGTGGACCAGCCCGCATTGGTCGAGAATTATTTCTTGATCAATACGGACAAGAAACCTATGTCCGTAGAAATTCCGGTAACCAATGACAGGTTGTTCACCGATCCGCAAAAAGGAGTGGACGGTTCTTATCTTATTGAAATGAAAATGGATAGAAATGGGTATTTCTCCATACAACCGGGAGATACGCTGGCTTTTAGCGCTTATATTATCGGATATAAAAAAGGACAGCCCGCATTGGCCATTAACGGACAGCAGGAGAAACTGAAACGAATGGAGGCGGTAACTTCATGGATGGACAATCTGGTGCTCGAAACCCCTGATCCGGTTATTGACCGGATGTTCGCTTTCTCTAAAATCCGGGCTTGTGAGAGTATCTATGAAACTCAGGGAGGGCCTATGCACGGACCCGGCGGAGAATCATATTATGCAGCTATCTGGGCTAATGACCAGGCTGAATATATCAATCCTTATTTCCCCTTTACAGGCTATGATTATGGAAATGCATCGGCATTGAACTCATTCAAGCATTTTGCCCGTTTTATGAATAATGAATGGAAACCTATTCCCAGTTCCATTGTGGCTGAAGGACTGGATATCTGGAATGGAGTAGGCGACAGAGGGGATGCGGCTATGATCGCTTATGGAGCGTCCCGTTATCTGCTGGCCCGTGCAAGCCGTGAGGAAGCGGAACAACTGTGGCCGCTTGTCACCTGGTGTCTGGAATATTGTAATCATAAACTGAACAAAGAGGGAGTGGTGGCTTCGGATACGGACGAATTGGAAAATCGTTTTCCTTCGGGAGATGCTAATTTGTGCACTTCTTCCCTTTATTATGACGCTTTGATTTCTGCTGCCTGTCTGGCACGGGAACTGGGTAAAGGGAATGCGGGTGCTTATCGTAAACAGGCTGCCGTATTGCGTAAGAACATTGAAAAATATTTCGGTGCCTCTGTGGAAGGCAATGACACGTATGCTTATTATAAGGGGAATGACATTTTGCGTTCGTGGATTTGTATTCCATTGACGGTGGGTATAGATGAACGTGCCGGGGCTACTATAAATGCGCTGTTCTCACCACGTTTATGGACGGAAAACGGATTATTGACACAGGCAGGAAGTGATACTTTCTGGGATCGTTCCACGCTATATGCCTTGAGAGGGGTATATGCGGTGGGAGAGACGGAAAAAGCGACAGAGTATTTGCACCGTTATTCCACTACCCGCTTGTTGGGAGAGCACGTACCTTATGCCATTGAAGCATGGCCTGAAGGTGGCCAGCGTCATCTTTCTGCTGAAAGCGGCTTGTATGGACGCATTATCACGGAAGGTATGTTTGGCATTCGTCCTACGGGTTTCAAAAGTTTTACTCTTACTCCTCGTCTGCCGGAGGCGTGGAATCACATGGCATTGAGAAGAATCGGGGCGTTTGGTGCTGAATTTGACATTGAAATCCAGCGTTTGTCCAATAATAGGATTCAAGTGAAGATTATAAATGGAAACAAGATACAACAACACGTAATGAAAGTCGGAAATACACTTTCCATTCAATTAAAGTAAGTATAAAATGAAAAAAGCGATATTATTGGGAGTTACAGCTTTGTGCATGGCAGGTTGTAGCTCATCTTCAAAAGAGGACGCTATTCAGAGATTGCCGTCGGACCAGGTATCAGTATTCACCTCTTCGGACAAGCAATTGGAAAATGCGTACAATTGGGCGAAAAAAATGGCATTGTCATACGCACATGATCATAGTGACCCGGTAGGTTACTGGTACGAAGCCGCATTACCGCAGCGCGAGGCTTTCTGTATGCGCGATGTGTCTCATCAGTCGGTGGGAGCCCAGATTTTGGGCCTTACCGCGCATAATAAGAATATGTTCACGCGTTTTGTGGAAAATATCAGTGAAGAAAAAGACTGGTGCACCTATTGGGAGATAAACCGTTATAATAAACCTGCACCGGCTGACTATACCAATGACAAGGAATTCTGGTATAATCTGAATGCCAACTTTGATGTGATGCAGGCTTGCCTGAAAATGTATCAATGGACGGGAGATGCCGGTTATCTGACAGACCCTCTTTTTACGAACTTCTATGAAAAGTCTGTGAACGAATATGTGCATCGCTGGACTTTGGAACCGGAAAAGATAATGGATCGCCCTCCTTATATGAATCAGCCTGAGGACTTTAATCCGAATAATAACTTTCATACTTGCAGGGGGCTGCCTTCGTATGTGGAGAATTTTCGTGGACTGACGGTTGGGGTGGATTTATTGGCTACGATGTATGCAGGTTTTAATGCATACGCCGAAATGGCCGGATTGACGGGGGATGATGTGAAGATGACAAAAGGAAGAATCCAGGCGGAAGCATATCGGGAAATCTTGGAGAACAGGTGGTGGAACCCTGACAGTTCTTTTTATCAGACTTTTTGGACGGAGGATCAGAAGTTTCACCGGGGGGAAGGAGTTCCTTTTATTCTTTGGTTTGACGCGTCTGAAAATCCGGACCGCATTCGTGCCAGCGTGAAGGACATTTTGAGCAGAGAATGGAATGTGGAGAATATGTCAGCATTTCCCGCCCTTTTTTATCGTTTGGGGTATGATGATGAGGCTTATTATTTTCTTGTAAATCTGCCTCACATGAACAGGTCTGAGTATCCTGAAGTGTCTTATGGTATCATTGAAGGTGCGGTGTGCGGGGCTATGGGAGTCAAGCCCTTGGCTAGTGAAAGCAGCATTGCGACTTGTTCGCGTCTGACGGGCGATTCCCAAAAGGCGGAAATTAAAAATCTTCCTGTTTTTGATGGATATATCACCGTGAAGCATGGAGGCAGGACGAGGACTGATATAGAGAATAACACTTCTAAGGAATTGACATGGAAGGTTGCTTTTATGGGGGATTATTCTCAGATAAAAGTGAACGGGAAGGTGTATGCCCCGACCTTGTTGAAAGATATTCGTGGAAATGTGATTTCTGAAGTTTGCGTACCCTTGCCTGCCCACTCTGAGTTAAGTGCGGAAGTTCTAACTAATTCAAACTAACAGATCATGAAAAAACTGACAATTTTATTTTTATGCAGTTGGATAGTATTGACTGCACAGGCACGGAAAGTGTTCCAACTGGACTCGCCTGACGGACATTTGAGTACAACTATAACCCTAGGGGATCAGTTGACTTATGACATAAAATGCAACGGGCAGCAGGTGCTTGCCGCTTCTCCATTGTCAATGACTTTGGAAGACGGAACCGTGTGGGGGGATCATCCGCAACTGGCAGGCAGTTCTCGGAAAGAGGTGGACCAGCTGATTGATTCGCCTTTTTATCGCAGCAGCCGGCTGCGGGATCATTATAAAAAGCTGGTACTTCGTTTTAAAAAAGGATGGAGTGTGGAGTTCCGGGCGTATAATGATGGAATAGCCTATCGGTTTGTGAATCAATTGAAAAAGCCGTTCAATATTCTTCAAGAAGAAGTGAACTATCAATTTACCGCTGATAAAACGGCTATTGTGCCTTATGTGGTACCACGTAGTGAGGATCAATTTTATAGTGCGTTTGAGAATACATATACTACCAGTAAAATTTCAGAATTGGATAAACAGAAGCTGATGTTTCTTCCGTTAGTCGTTGAAGCCGCTGACGGAGTGAAAGTATGCATTACCGAATCGGATCTGGAGAATTATCCGGGGCTTTACTTATCGGGTGCGACAGGTGGTAACAGTTTGACAGGTGTACATGCTCCTTATCCTGCAAGTAAGCGTCAGGGAGGACATAATAACTTGCAGATGATTGTGGAAAAACGTGAACGTTTTATAGCGAAGGTTGATGGACCGCGCACTTTTCCCTGGCGCATGGCGATTGTTACGACTGATGATAAGGATTTGGCTGCAAGTAATATGACTTATTTGCTTAGTTCACCTTCACGGATTGGTGATCTTTCATGGATAAAGCCGGGTAAAGTGGCTTGGGAATGGTGGAGCGACTGGAATCTGGATGGAGTGGATTTTGTAACGGGAGTGAACAATGATACTTATAAAGCATATGTTGATTTCGCAGCCGCCCATCAGTTGGAGTATGTGATATTGGATGAAGGATGGGCGGTTAATCTGCAGGCTGACTTGATGCAGGTGGTAAAAGATATCAATTTGAAAGAACTGGTGAATTACGCAGCTGCCAAGAATGTAGGTATTATTTTATGGGCCGGTTATTATGCATTCGACAGAGATATGGAAAATCTGTGTCGCCATTATGCTGAACTGGGAGTGAAGGGTTTCAAGGTTGATTTTATGGATCGGGATGATCAGGAAATGGTCGCTTTCAATTATCGGGCGGCGGAAACCTGCGCTAAATATAAACTGCTCCTTGACTTGCATGGCATGTATAAGCCGTCCGGATTGAACCGTACTTATCCTAATGTATTGAATTTTGAGGGAGTTCATGGACTGGAGAACATGAAATGGAGTCCGGAGAGTGTGGATCAGGTAAAATATGATGTGACGATTCCTTTTATCCGTCAGGTGGCAGGGCCGATGGATTATACACAAGGTGCAATGAGAAATGCTGTGAAGGGCAGTTATTTCCCTTGCAACTCTGAACCGATGAGCCAGGGTACCCGTTGTCGGCAATTGGCTTTGTATGTGATATTTGAATCCCCGTTGAATATGCTGTGTGACACACCGGGCAATTATGAACGGGAGACTGAGTGTACTGATTTTATAACAGGTATTCCTACAGTTTGGGATGAAACGCATATTTTGGATGCCAAATTGGGAGAATACATTGTAACGGCACGTAGGAAAGGAGACCACTGGTATATCGGCGGCATTACGGATGGAACCGCAAGAAACCTTGAGATAGATTGTTCCTTCCTTGGAGATAAGGATTATGTGGGGGATCTGTTTAAAGATGGTATGAATGCGCATCGTATTGGCAAGGATTTCAAACGCGAGTCCGTTCGTTTGAACAAACAGGATAAGTTGAAAATACATCTGGCTCCAGGAGGTGGATTTGCAATCAGATTGCAATAAAGTTTTCATTGTCCGGATAATGATGAGGTGGGGAGGCTGGTAGCACTCCTCATCTCATTGTATTTTAAGTATAGGATCAAATAACTTTCTTTTTATACCTGTTAAATCATAAGAAAGCATTATTTTTGCAAGAAACCTTGGTTCCTTTTATTGGACTTCCAATGATGGAGAAGAACAATGATCAATAGAAATGTCTAACTATGAATAAACGGATTTCGTTATTTGCTTTTCTTTTTATACTATGCTTTGCGATTAGAAGCCAGACTAGAAATGTGAGGCACTATACCATTAATGAAGGTTTGGCAAACAATGCTGTGTATAGCATATTTCAGGACGTGAAGGGCCGGATGTGGTTCGGAACGATTGATGGGATACATAGTTTTGATGGTAACGGGATTCGTGTATGGCGGGATGAACGGATTTCTTCATTAGGCTCCAGTATTTATACTATAAGAGAAGATGACAGGCAAAGGCTTTGGATAGGTAGTGATCAGGGATTGGCATTATTTAATCTTCAGACGGAGAGTTTCTCTACTTTTGACGGGCAAACAGTGTCGGGCGTAAAGATCAATACGCCTGTCAGCCATATTATGCTGGACCGTAAAAAAACGCTTTGGATAGGTACGGTGGGCCAAGGCCTTTTTCATTATGATCCCCATGCGGACAAGTTGTATCAATATACGGCTCTTGGAAAAATAAATTCGGACTACATTTCATATATATTAGAAGATAGTTCCGGTACTATTTGGGTAGCTACAATGAATGCCGGAGTAAGCCGGTTTGTTCCATCGGAAGATCTTTTTCAACAGGTTGCGGCGGATGGGGTAAAGAATACAATCACTCTGTTTGAAGATTCAAGACGGAACCTGTGGGTGGGAAGCAGCGGAAACGGACTTTATTTACTGGAAAAGAAGGATGAACGACTTGTACAAAAATTAAAGCCGTCAGATGCTAAAGGGGTGCTTCAGGTGCGAAGTATGGTGGAATGGATACCGGGAGAACTTTTGATAGCTTCGGATGAAGGGTTGACGAGTTACAATATTGTCACAGGAGAAGATAAAACATTACGTTCGGACTCCAGGCAGGCTAACGGGTTGAATGATAATTATCTGCAAACATTGTTTGTCGATCGTGAACAGGCTCTTTGGGTCGGCACTTATTTTGGAGGGGTGAATTATGTTCCACCGACAGGAAACAGCTTTATACATTATTATAAAGGAAATACGCAGTTGGATGCCCGGATTATCAGCGTCTTTGCCCAAGCGGATAAGGATAATCTTTGGTTAGGTACTGATGATGCCGGTTTCTTTTATTGGGATCGTAAGAAAAATACATTTAAATCTTATAAACCTCAGCATTCTGTTTCCGGACCGACTTATCATAATATTCATGCCTTGTTGCAGGATGGTGATAATTTGTATATCGGAATGTATATGGGCGGACTCGATATAATGGATTTAAAAACCGGAAAGTTTAAGAATTATAAGTTCGGTACTTCTTCCAGATCTTTGTATGCATCAGGTATTTATGCACTTTATAAAGATTCCGCTCAGCACTTGTGGGTGGGAACTACCAATGGCTTGAATAAATACATTCCTGAAACAGATGATTTTGAACGGATTTATGAGGTGCATCCGGCTGATGTGTCTTATATAATGGAAGACAAAAAAGGATATCTATGGGTATGTTCGCTTAATCAAGGCGTTTTTCGTTTGGATGGGAAAACACAAAAATGGGAACATTTTTCTTTACGAACAGAGGAAGAGGGGAATCAGTCCGTTATTCCTTCCAATAAGATTATTACTGCTTGTTTGGATGAAAAAGAAAATTTATGGTTTGGAACAGATGGATGTGGTCTTTTAAGATATGATTATAAGAAAAATGTTTTTGAGAAAGTGGTTTTACCGGAGAATATACGTGTGGTACACAAGATTATAGCGGCAAATAATGAACTGTGGCTGACAACCAGCAATGGTCTGTATTGTTACCAACCGGAGAATGGGAGTATCAAGATATATAATAAGCAGGATGGATTGCAGGAAAATCAGTTCTTGCCCAATTCGGGAATACAGTTGGCGGACGGTACTATTTTTGTAGGAGGCATTAATGGATTTAATGAATTCCATCCGGACAGACTTGCTTCTCATAGCCCAAAAACGACAGTGGTTCTGGCTGACTTTCAGCTGTTCAACAAACCGGTAAAAGTCGGGAGTGAAGATTCTCCTTTATCTACTTCCATTACGTATGCAGACCGTTTGGTACTGGAACATAAACATTCCATTTTCAGTTTGTCTGTCGCTACGCTTAATTATGCTAATCCTTCCAAAAATCAATATAAATATAAGCTGGACGGATTTGAAAAAGACTGGACTGAGACAAATTCGGCTCCTCGCGTGACCTATACTAACCTTCCTTCCGGAAATTATACATTTCGTGTCAGTGCTTCCAATGGTGACGGAGTATGGAACGAAAACGCGATTGTTTTTCCTATTAGGGTTCTTCCTCCTTGGTGGGCGTCTACTTGGTTCTTCATTTTGTATGTTTGTATGGGAATAGGTCTGTTGGCCTGTTTGTATTATCGTATGAATAAAAAGCAACGTGAGAAATTAATGATGATGGCAGTAGAGAAGGACAAGGAAATCTATCAAAGTAAAATAGAGTTTTTTACGCACATGATACATGAGATAAGAACTCCCCTTACCTTGATTTTGGCTCCTCTTGAAAATGTGATGAGGTCTACAGGAAGCATCGGAGAGGCTATGCCCCAGCTTTTAGTCATTGAGCGCAATGGAAAGCGGTTGCTGAATTTGGTGAATCAGCTGATGGATTTCCGCAAAGTAGAGTCGGGGGGGATGAATGTTACTTTGGTGGATGTTGACATAAAAGCGATTCTGGCAGCTGTTTGCCAGCGTTTCTCTCTTTCGGCGGAACTGAAGAATATCAAAATTGTACTTACAATGCCAGATGCGGCTTGTTATGCTAAAGTAGATCCGGAGGCGTTTACAAAAATTGTGAGCAATTTGCTTACAAATGCATTAAAATTCACGGTTTCCCATATTTGGATTGATTTGATTCCCACAGAGGAAAACAAATTGGAATTGAGGATCAAAGATAATGGTCAAGGAATAGCCGTAGAGGAGCAAGAGAAGATTTTTACTCCTTTTTATCAGATACGTGAGAACAGACCCAGTGATAATATAGGGACAGGTGTAGGATTACTGTTGGTGAAAAAACTGGTGAGCCTGATGCATGGTGAACTAAAACTGGAAAGTGAGTCAGGCCTTGGAGCTACATTTATTATATGGTTCGATCGAAGTGAACAGGGTGAAACTTTACAAGATGAGGCCACACCGGCTGTCATGTTGCCTCAGGCACCTATTGATGTGACCGAACAGAAGCCCTATCACATTCTTCTCGTAGATGATAATCAGGATTTATTGGCTTATTTACGAATGCTTTTGGCTCCCGGGTATCAGATTACTTGTGCTTCGAATGGTAAGGAAGCGCTTGATTTATTAAGTGAACTGATGCCGGATTTGGTTATCAGTGATGTAATGATGCCTGTAATGGATGGTATGGAACTTTGCCGGAAAATAAAACAGAACTTCCGGACAAGCCATTTACCAGTTGTTTTGCTTACTGCAAAGGTGGAGACAAGGGATTATGTGGAAGGATTGGAGAATGGAGCAGATCTCTATGTGGCAAAACCATTTTCCTCAGATATTATAAAAGCACAGATACATAGTTTGCTGTCTAATAGAGAGCGAATGAAAGGAAGTTTCAAGACCGAACCGATGCTTCCTTCCGTTTCTGTAGCCAGTTCGCGGATTGATAAAGAGTTTTTGGAAAAAGTGACCGGTATTATCGAAGGCAGAATGACCGATTCGGATTTTTCAGTGGATGTGTTGGCACAAGAAATTGGGATTTCCCGTACCGGATTGTTCACAAAACTGAAAGCGGTGTCGGGTATGACTCCGAATGATTTTATTCGTGTTATCCGATTGAAGAAAGCAGCGGTATTACTTTCTCAAGGCGATGTACAGGTTAGTGAGGCCTGTTTTCAGGTTGGTTTTTCATCTCCATCTTATTTCGCGAAATGTTTTCAGGCACAGTTTGGCGTTGCTCCTACGGAATTTAAGCGTATGAAAACTGTTAATTGATGTAGAACTTTGTTCTTTACGGATTTTCTTCCTATCTTGTAGCCCTCAATAAATAAGATAAGAATAGATGAAACAGCTATCCGCTTTCTTTCTGTTATGCTTTTGTCTTTCGCTATCGGCGCAGGATCAGATCTCTTTGTTGTTTGTCGGTGATTTGATGCAGCATCAGGCTCAGATTGATGCGGCCAGGCAAGGAGACGGGTATCATTACGATGATTGTTTCCGCCATGTGAAGGACGAAATCAGCCGGGCGGATGTGGCTGTAGGAAACTTGGAGGTGACATTGGGCGGAAAGCCTTATAGAGGGTATCCGGTGTTCAGTGCTCCGGACGAGTATCTTTACGCGATAAAGGATGCCGGGTTTGACGTGCTGCTGACTGCTAACAATCATTGCCTGGACAAAAGGAAGACAGGGCTGGAACGCACCATCCGGATGCTGGATTCTTTGAAAATACCCCATGCCGGAACGTATAGCAATCCGGAGGAACGCCGTAAGAACTATCCGTTAGTGATAGAGAAAAATGGTTTTAGAGTTGTATTGTTGAACTATACTTATGGCACGAATGGTTTTAAGCCTGATGCTCCGAACGTGGTGAATTACATTGACCGGGAGCAGATAAAGAAAGATATTCTGGCGGCGCGCAGGAAATTCCCCGATGTCATTATAGCCTGTATGCACTGGGGGGTGGAATATCGTTCCTTTCCCGAACGGTCGGAGCGTGAACTGGCTGACTGGTTGATCGGGCAAGGAGTAGATCATGTAATAGGTTCGCATCCGCATGTGCTCCAGCCGATGGAAATTGTAAAGGACTCCCGAACTCCTGCCCGGCACGTTGTTGTTTATTCATTGGGTAATTTTATATCGAACATGTCGAAAGAAAAAACGGATGGAGGGGCTATGGTAAAATTGAAACTGCAACGGATTTTTCGAATAACCCGCCTGGTAGATTGTGAATATGCTTTGGTTTGGACTTCAAGACCGGTTTTAAGTAAAAAAAAGAACTTTGAATTATATCCTGCTACTTTTATAAATAAATCCATTCATAATGAGGAGTTTAACGTGATGAAACGTTTCTTGAAGGGAGCTGGAGAACTATTGGAAAAATCGAATGAAGGCATAAAAGAGTATTTTTTTGAATAATTTTTCCCCGAAATGTTTGCAGATATAAAAAAAAGCCGTACCTTTGCATCGCTTTCGAAAGGAAAGCCTAACATGGTGACTATAGTTCAGTCGGTTAGAGCGTCAGATTGTGGTTCTGAATGTCGTGGGTTCGAATCCCACTAGTCACCCTACCCCTATGAAAGGTTCTGTAAATCTAATGATTTATAGGACCTTTTTTAATTTTCTGTACCTGTTTGTGCAATTGTCATGACGATAAATTTGAACGATAATGGCGAAAGAGATAAATATATCTTGGAGTTGTTCCGGACATCTCCTAAGGAGGCTTTTCGTTTATTATTTGATACTTATCACATGAAATTGTGCATATATGCAGTGCAACTGACCGACTCTTTTGAAATGGCGGAAGATATAGTGCAGGATTTTTTCATCTATTTCTGGGAGAAGAAATATTATTTGAAAATAAATCAAAATCTTCGTTATTATCTTTATTTGTCTGTGCGGAATGCGGCCGTCAATGCTTTGCAGAAAAATAACATGTTGTCTATGGAGGAACTCTCGGGCATTGATATGACTATTCCGGAGGAATCTATAGATGAAGAGGAGCAAGAGGAGCAAAATAAGTTATTATTGGAAAAACTACAGAAATTATCTCATCAGGAACTACAAGTGGTGAGAGCTGTCATTATGGAAAATAAGAAATATAAAGAGGCGGCTGAGGAACTCCATATATCTGTGAATACTTTAAAGACTCATCTGGCGAGAGCGTTGAAGAAACTAAGAGAAGGATACAATTTGTACGCGCTGTTTTATTAAAATTAAAATTCTTTTCCTTTTTTGTCACCCGTTTATTAAAAATGGCTCTCTTTCATTAAACGAAAGTGATAATGGATAAAGAGAATCAAAAAAAGAATAAAAAGTATTTTGAATATTATATAGTGCAGCGAAAGGAAGAATTTCGTTGCCGATATGATCACGAACGGTCGTGGGAAGCCTTGCAATGCAAGCTTCAAAAGAGAAGAAAACGCCGGATCGGCCTGTATTGTGTAACAGCGTCGGCAGCCCTTTTTATTCTGGTTTTAGGAATTAGTCATATATTCTCTCTTCACAATAACACACAAAACAAAGATGCCGTAGTGGCTGCTGTAGTTTCATTTCCGGAAACAGGCAGCCGCAAGGCTATTCTTACTTTGGAGAATGGAGAAAAAGTGGACTTGTCGGTTAAAAAAGGTACGATTTCTAATGAAAGTTCTACGATCATTAATAATAATTCCAATCAATTATTGACTTATAAAAAAGTGGAAGAGGTTTCTTCAACTCCTCAGATGAATACATTGGCTGTCCCTAGAGGTGGGGAATATCAGTTGATTTTATCGGACGGAACAAGGATATGGATGAATGCTGAGAGTTTTTTGCGTTATCCTGCTTCTTTCGTTGGGGAGAAAAGAGAAGTGTTTCTGGAAGGGGAAGCTTTTTTTGAAGTGGCAAAAGATACTGAGCATCCCTTTGTCGTTCATACAAACAGACATTCAGTGGAGGTGCTGGGTACAAGTTTTAATATTTCTGCTTATCCTGACTATAAGGTATATACAACTCTTGAAGAAGGGCGCGTTAAAGTCAGTACGGCTAAGGCATCGGTCGTGTTAAATCCAGATCAACAAGCAGTTATTGAGCCGGATAATGATGATATAGTGACACGTGATGTGCCTGCTTACCTGTTTACTTCCTGGGCAAAGGGGAATTATGAATTTCGTAATACGTCTTTGGCTGAGATTGTCGCCCAGCTGTCACGGTGGTATAATGTGGATATCTATTTTAAAAATGAATCTTTAAAAAATAAGAGATTTGCAGGTATCATTTTCAGGGAGGAAGAACTGAGCTTTGCCATTGAAGTGATAGAAAGAGTCTCTAATGTGCATTTTACCCGTGATGGGGAAACTATTTACATTGAAGATAAGCACGAATAAGAAAGCAGAATGATAGGAGAGAATTGACTTTTTTAATAATAAATCAACAAACAATTATGAGTACAAAACTTTTGAGCGAAACTATTTGTCGCAAAGGCCTCATGGTGAAATGCTTTGTTGCATTGATCGTATTCTTTTGTTCGGTGGGTGATGCGTTTGCCCAGGCTGATACTAAAGTGACTGTCAATGTGAACAGTGTTTTAATCAGAACTGCCTTGGATCAACTGCAAAGGGAGGCAAAGATCCATTTTGTTTATGATGAAGAGAATATTGATTCAGGAAAACGGGTGAGTTTATCTTATACTCAAACCCCTCTGAACGTGGTTCTGGATGATTTTTGTAAACAGACCTCGTTGCGGTATGAAGTAAAAAGAAACTTGATTCTTATTTTACCTGCAAAAGCGGAGAAAAAGACCGGAAAGCATGAACCTTTTTATATGACAGGCGTGGTTACGGATGAAACCGGAGAAAGTATCATTGGAGCTACCATAATGATTGGAGGTACAAGCCAGGGTACGGTGACCGATATAGACGGCCGGTATAGCTTGCAGGTTACTCCCGGCGATTTGGTGTCATTTACTTTTGTCGGAATGGCGGATAAAGTAGTCAAGGCGCAAGCTGGCAAGAAAGTGGTGAATGTGAAGATGGAGACAAATGCCACTGCATTGGCGGATGTTGTAGTAACTGGTTATCAGACGTTGTCTAAAGAACGTGCGACAGGTTCTTATTCTGTCATTTCAGAAAAAAGTACGAAGGGTAAACTGGAAACAGATGTGTTGTCACGTATTGAAGGTCTGGTAGCGGGTATCAATAAAACTTCCAGTAACAGCAGTGATGTCGTTATTCGTGGTATTACTACTTATATGGGAAATACAAAGCCACTGTATGTAGTTGATGGTATGCCTTATGAAGGTGATTTGGCATCCATAAATCCTACTGATGTGCAAAATATAACCGTATTGAAGGACGCTGCTGCAAGTTCTATTTATGGTGCCCGTGCTGCTAATGGAGTAATTGTTATTACAACCAAGCGCGGACAGGAAGGTAAAACTAAAGTGAGCTATAATGGTAGTGTCAAGTTGTCACCGAAGCCGGATTTTGATTATTTGAACTTGATGAGTAGTTCTGAATTGGTGGATATGCAGATTGAGGGATTTGATTATTATCATACGGCTTATGAGAATCTGAATAAACGTCGGGCTGTAAATCAGGTAGTTGATTTGTTATATCAGCATGAACAAGGTCAGCTGACGGATGGTCAATTGGCAGATGCTTTGTTGCCTTATCGCACCAATGATAACCGTAAACAAATAGAAGATGAATTTGCGCGTGTAGGTATTGTTCATCAGCATAATTTGGCTGTTTCTGGTGGTTCTAATAAAAATCGGTATATGGCTACTATTAATTATATGGGTGATTATGGTAATCAAAAGTACCAAAGTAAAGATCGTATTGGCTTTAGCTTAAAAGATGATGTGGATTTCTTTAATTGGCTATCGGCTGATTTCGGGGTGACAGGAAGCTTTTATCGTTCAAAAGGTGATAATGGAGCAGGCAGTTATAGCAGTTTGATGAGCAGTTATCCTAGTTATTATATGTTGAGAGACTTACAAGGTAATCCACTAAGTTTCCAACGTACTAAATCAGATTATGAATTGCAACGTTTGCAAAGTATAGGTTTGATGGATGAAACATATAGCCCGATAACGAACCGTGCAGAAGAAAGTTATCATAATAATTCTAATTATTATCGTTTGCATGCAGGGTTGAAATTTAAAATAATAGAAGGTCTTAATCTTGATTTGAAATATCAGACTGAAGGAACGTATGATAAAAATCGGACTTTGTATAGTAATATGTCATATACAGTACGTAATATGATAAATGATGCAGCTCAATATGATGCGGCAACAGGAAGTCTTACACTGAATGTTCCTAAGGGTGGCCAGTTGGGTGAGAGCCGTTACGAATCTTATTCATATACAATGCGTGCTCAAGTGAACTTTAATCGTGCATTTGGAAAACATGCTATATCAGCGTTGGGCGGTGCTGAACGTCGGTTGGTGCGTCGTACCGGTGCGAAGAATTATTATATGGGATATGATGATAATAGTCTGGGAGTAAAACCTATAAATCCGTTGGTTATGTCTCCTATTAATGGAACTGAGGCTTTGCTGGGATCATTTAATTGGGTTTATGGTGAATATAATTCATTGACTCATACGGAAGATCGATATGTTTCTTTCTATGCTAATGGTTCATATACATTTGACGAACGTTATTCACTGACAGGAAGTATTCGTATCGATCAATCTAACTTGTTTGGTACTGATCCTAAGTATCAGTATCGTCCGTTATGGTCTGTTGGTGGTGGTTGGCAAATTGCTAACGAGGCTTTTATGGAAGATTGTACGTGGCTGAATCGTTTGAATTTGCGTATTACTTATGGTGTGGGCGGTAATGTACCTAAGGATGCAGGACCGTATATGACTGTGGTTGACAGCGGATATAATGATTGGGTAGGAGATTTTGGCTCGTACATAAAGAATCCGCCTAACTCTCAGCTTCGTTGGGAAAAAACGGCTTCTACCAATATAGGGCTTGATTTTTCTGTATTCAATTCTCGTTTAGGTGGTAGCATTGATTATTATTATAAGAAAACGACGGACTTGTTAGGAAATCGTAATGCGGATCCGACTTTGGGCTGGGCAAGTTTATTGCAAAATTATGGTTCGATGTTCAATAGAGGCGTGGAATTGTCGTTACAGAGTGTAAATATTCAAAATAAGAATTTTACTTGGGGCACTAATTTAATGTTCAGTTATAATAAAAATGAACTGACCAATTTGGAAGGTACAAGAGAAACTGTTTTTTATTATAGTGCATATAATGTAGCTGCAGTGGGATATCCTATAAATAGTGTATTCAGCTATCGTTATGCGGGACTTGATCCGGAAAATGGAAATGTGCTGGTCTATAATAAGGAAGGAGAAAAAGTTTCAAAAATAAGTTCTATTGATGATATGGTATATTCTGGTACTCGTACTCCCAAATATACAGCGTCATTGAAAAATTTCTTCTCTTATCGTGATTTTGATTTTTCATTCATGTTTGTATATTATGGCGGTCATGTATTGCGCGATGTCGTAGCTGGATATATGAGTGGTGCACCGAGCGCAAATCTTACTCGTAAGGCTTTAAATCATTGGAGGAAGCCGGGGGATGAAAATATTCCGGGAGTGGCTCCGTCTTTCAATAGGAATATTTATTATACAGACGCTCAGGCATGGTATTCGGCAGATACGCATGTAAAGAAAGCAGACTATATCAAATTGAGAGATATTTCATTGAGTTACAATTTGCCGAAGAATTGGTTGAGGAAATATTTTATAGAGTCGGCTGCTGTGACTTGTCAAATCAGTAATGCGTGGTGGTGGGCTGCTAATGGAGATATTGATCCGGAAGCATATACTACATCTGGGTATGGATGGGGATCCTTGACTCTTCCGAATCCTACTACTTATACAATTGGTTTGTCTCTTAATTTTTAAATGATTAAATAGATAAATATGAAATTATATAAATTTTTACTTTGTGCATGCCTGGCGTTGTCTGTAATGTCATGTGATGATTATTTGGATATACAGCCCAAAGGGATTGTAATTCCGGAAAAGAGTGAAGACTATGAACGTTTATTGAACTATGCTCAATTGCTGAAAGCTTCAGAGTCATATCCTAATTTTATGACAGATGATGTTTTTATGCCTTATGATGATGATATGACAGGAGGATTTATTTCTCTAGGGTTGCCGGATCAGCATTTATATGCGTTTAATAGTGAAATCTTTGGAGAGGGAGAAAGTGACGGTCTTTGGGAATATTCCTATAATCGTATTTACTATTACAATGTAGTTATTGATGATATAATGGGGGCTACTCAAGATACTGAAGAACATAAAAAGCAATTGAGGGCTGAAGCTTTGGTTGGACGTGCTTTTGAATATTTGACTTTGGTCAATGCTTACGCCAATCATTACGATCCGTCGACTGCCGCTACAGATCCTGGAGTTCCATTGATGCTGGATAAGAATATCAATAAAACAAATCTGCAGCGTGCCACAGTGCAGGAAGTGTATGATCAAATTAAGGCAGATTTGGATGAGGCTGCTCCTAATTTACCGGAAAAACCTGTGTTGAATGCCTATCGTGCATCTAAGCCGGTGGGCTACGGGATGTTGGCACGTATGTATCTTTATATGGGAGATTACAAAAAAGCGTTGGAGAATGCGGTAATCTCATTACAGAATAATTCAACTTTGATGAGTCTTTTCCCTTATAAAGTAGTGGATCGTGATAAATACATTGGTAGAATTGACGTTCCGGATGGAGATGAGAATCCGGAAAATATTTATATTCGTTTGGCTCCATGGACTTTTGGATTCAGTGCTACTGCGTATGCATCTGAAGAATTGGCGTCTTTGTACGATCAGGAAAAGGACCAGCGTTACCTGTTGTATTTTACGAAATATTTAGGTGGAATAGATTTGGATTATCCTCTTTGGGCTCCTTATATTTATGCAAATATGGCTATGTCTACTCCGGAAATGTATTTGATAGCAGCCGAGTGTGAAGCCCGTATAGGTAGTAAAGACAAGGCTATGGAATATATTAATACCTTGCGTGATAACCGTATTATTGATAATGTACCTTTGGTTGCGAGTGATAACAAGGATGCATTGGTAAAAGTGCTGGAGGAGAGAAGACGGGAGATGCCTATGCTGGGTTGCACCCGCTTGATTGACTTGAAACGTTTGAATCGTGAGCCTGAATTTGCAAAGACTATTGTGCATGAGGTGAATGGTGTGGAATATAAATTGGAGCCTAACAGCCCTAAATATATTCTGCCTATTCCGCCTACAGTGCTTCGTTTTAATCCTGATATGGTTCCTAATATAAGATAAAAGATATTTTAATGAAAAAACTAACAAGTATGATGGCAACAGCAGCATTATGCTGTTGCCTGGGTTCCTGCAACAGTGGAACTAAGCAAGAAGTGGAGAATACGGTACATATCAAAGGCCAGCTGATGGATATGGGTAGCCAGAATGTGCGTATGCGATTTGACGGAGCGGCATCTATGGTGGGCGACAGCCGGGACATTTTGTTGGAAACGGATGCTGCCGGTTATTTTGATACTACTTTTGTACTGAAAGAGCCGACATATTACAGCATCAGTCGCAACACATTGTATCTTACTCCAGGGGATGATATGACTATCAAAGTAACTCAGTCAAATACTGAAGCGGAATTTTCAGGAAAAGGCGCTGAAGCTAATAATTACATGAAGTTCCGTCTTTTCCCGAAAGGGGGATCTTACTTGGAAGGCGGCGGTAACTTACGTGGAGATTTTGTTTCTACTAAAGCATTGGTTGACAGCTTGGCCGCTATACGTATGCATACATTGGATACGTTGAGTAATGTATCCGGTTTATTTAAAAAGCTGGAAACAGCACGGATCAAGGCGGATGTGATCAATAGCTATATCTGTTATGCTAGTTATTCAAGGATGTTTGCCGACATAAAAACTGAAGAAGAGATGCAGGCTAAATGGAACGAGTTTAATGTTTCGTTGACACCGGAGGTAGCTCCGTTGTATAAGGAAATTATGGATGAGAATATGTTGGATGTGGCTGTAGTACGCGATGTCCTTTCTTATCAGGAAGATTCCACACTGACTTCTCTTTGGTTCAAAGACATTTCCATTCCTGCGCGTACCACAGAACTGTATGCTTGTGCTAAAATCGTAGGCGATTTACGCGATGAAGTTTCGGAACAGACGGTGGACAAGGCGAAGGCATTTTTGCAAACAGTGAAGAATGCCGATTTCGCAACAGAAGTGGAAGGAAAGATTGTTCAGGCTTCCAAGTTGCTTCCCGGACAACCTGCATTTGATTTTGAGATGGAGGACGTGGAAGGCAATGTGAAACATCTTGCGGATTTCAAGGGCAAGGTGATTTATATTGATTTATGGGCGACTTGGTGCGGTCCTTGTATTCAGGAGTCTCCGGCGTTCGAGGCTTTAGGAAAGAAATATGCGGGCAAGGATATTGTTTTTCTTCCGGTTTCCACAGATACTACTACGAAGCCTTGGCTAGGATACCTGGATGCACATAAGAAAGAGTTGACTCAGTATCATTCCAATGACGTGGCTTTAAAAGAAAGCTGGGCCATCATGTATATTCCTCGTTTTATCTTGATAGACAAGGATTTCAATATTGTGAATGCATACGCTCCACGTCCGTCAAGTGAAGAGATTAGTCCTTTGATCGATTCTGTTCTTAATAAACAGTAAATTTATGATTGATAAGAAATATTTGTTATTAGGCGTTTCTCTATGCATGTTAAATGCTTGTAATGAGCCTAAGTCTGTGACTTTAGAGGGCAGTCTGGATGGAATCCAGACTGATTCCATCTATCTGTATCAAGTAAACAATGAGCATTATGGTAATGTGAAACTGATTGAGTCCATTGCCGTTACCGATGGTAAATTTGTTTATCCCGCTGATTCTATAGAAACCGGTCTTTATTGTTTCTCTTTGCAGAATATGGAGCGTGGAGAGTATTTACAACAATACGCCAACTTGTTTTTAGAACCCAAGTCCATGCAACTGACTCTTGGCAAGGACAAATATGAACATCTGAGTTTGCATGCTACTGGTTCTGCATTACAGGAACAATATGAGGCCTTACAAAAAGCGAAATATGTAGCTGGAAATCGTGCTGTTCTCGACTCTTTGGATAATATGTTCTATGAAGCCCGTGAAAAGGGAGACCAAAAAGAAATGGAGCGTATCCGGGAGGTTTCTATGCCCTATTATGACAGTGCTTCGGAACAGACCCGTAAATTGATCAGTGAGGAAATTGATAAAAATAAGGGTTCATACTTCGGTTTGTATCTGTATTACACCTATCGTTTCCAGAATCATACTTTTAATACAGTAGAGGAGATTGATGAGGTGCGTAACTTCATTGGTGGTTTTGACGAGACTTCCAAGCAGAGTAGCATGTATGCCAAAATGCAAGAAGGTTTGGATAAACTTGCCCAGTGTGCTGTTGGCAGTGCCGCTCCTGCTATAACCGGTATTGATTTGGAGGGAAATACTGTCAGTCTGAGCGATTTTAAAGGCAAATATGTATTGGTGGATTTTTGGTTTGCAGGCTGTCATTGGTGCCGTTTGGAAACTCCTTATTTATTGAAGACATACAATGCTTTTAAAGATAAGGGATTCACTATTTATGGTGTGTCAACGGACCGTCGTGAGGAAGACTGGAAAAAGGCCATTGAAGAAGACAAGAGTTATTGGAACCAGGTCCTGTTGCAGAAGGATGACGTAAAGAAGGTGTTGGAAACCTACTGTATTGTTGGTTTCCCACATATTATTTTAGTAGATCCGGAAGGTAAGATCGTAGCGAAGGAGTTGCGTGGAGATGATCTTTATAATACCGTTGAGAAGTTTGTAAACGGAGCAGAATAAGGAAATGTGTTTTTAAACGAGTGGAACAGCAGGTTGGGGAATGTCCAGCCTGCTGTTTTTTCTTTTATGGAATGTGAGTTTCTTGAGGGGAGGATATTCCTTTATTGCAGATAATGATGTACCGTGGTTTTGTTGTATTCATTTTTTATAGATCTAATGTGTGACCTGTATTTCTTTAATCTTTTCCTTTTGAAGAACATTTTGCCTGTCGGATAGGTTAAAAGATTATCTTTGTACTATTATTTAAAAAGAAAGACATTGGCAGAAATAAACATAAAAGACTAAAACGTATAGGTATTGTAAGCGTACAATACTTTTGGCGGTCTCGTTGGATGCTTGTGTTCAGATTTAAGACGAGGCCACCTTATTCTCGTAGAGAATTTAGATTTTAATTTGGATGATACCTGCTCGTGATGAGTAGGTATCATTTGTTTTTCAGCCTGTCCTGTTATGGAAATGGTATCCGTGATAATATAAAAAAGCCGGGAATTGTCCTCACGGATATTCCCGGCAAATAGTTTTATTGGAATGAAAAAGAAAAAAAGAATTATTCGAAGTCTACAATACCGCCACCGGCATTAGCATCATCACCATGACCGTGGCCATGTCCTGATTTATATGTTACAGTGACTTCTTGAGTGTTGACGGATTTTACACCAATCTTGTAAATAGTGTTTCCGATCTTGATAGAATATACCTTTACTATATAAGTAGTAGTCAACTTGATGTAATCAATGCTGGTATTTTTTTCTACCGGTACGGTAAATTTCTTGCTCTTCATGGTAAATTTGCCGTTGGTAGGATTCATTGATCCATTATCAGCTTTGATCTTGTCAAACAATTTTTTGAACAGATATTCTTTTGTATCTGTAGCATTGGGCAGACCGCTGAATACTTCTTTAGCCATTGCTGCGAAAGTATATTCTGCATAGTCTAAATGATTTCCATTTCCATCTACATAAATAATTCCGTCTTCTACTTCCGATGAAAATTCGAAACTGTCTTTGGTAAAGATCTTGTCTGAGTATTTGGTATCTTTCTTCTCTGTTTTCATATTTGAAGAATTGATCTTTTCAATACTCATTTCAAAACCCGGAGCAAACATAGAGAAGTGGTTAACTTCCACAATCATCTTTCCGTTTTGAACCTTAGCTGTACCCATGTCGGCAGGAGCCGGTTTCCAAATAATTCCATCTTCAGAAGTCATAAGAGTCATTGGCAATTCTACCGGGTCACTGGCAGCTACGCCGGTAGGTGCGGGAGATTCGATTTTCAGAGGTGCACCTTCAAATTTAGTTCCGGTAGGTTCTCCAGTGAAAATACGTTCTACAGCTGCAACAGGAACAGTCACTGTTTTATCCGGTTGTTTCAGTTCCTCTTTCGTAATAGCAGGAGTTTCTGTAGTACCTGATTCTATAATAGATTCGATGCTTTGTGTTTTATTGATTTCTATTTCTTTTTTGTCATCACGTTTAACAGAAAGAGTTTGATTCTCGCCATCAGTCTTAGGCATGACAATTTTAGCATCTGTGTTGGCAGGTGCTGTAAATGTAATCTCGTCTTTGATTTCTGTGGTTGTACCGCTTTCCGTGTCTTTTTCTGTAGCTTCAATTGTACCCAGGTTGACAGTTGTTCCGGTTTCAACTTTAACCTCGGTTACTACTTCTCCTTCGGTGGTTGTTTCTTCTTTTACTTCCACACCTTCCTGTTCTTTCAAATCGTCAGTAGTCACTGTTGCGTCAGGTTTGCTGACACTGATTTCAGGATCACTTGGAATGGTAGGATCTGTTGGAGTCTCGGGATCCGTCGGGGTGTCCGGGTCTGTCGGGGTGTCTGGGTCCGTCGGAGTGTCCGGATCTGTCGGAGTGTCCGGAATCTTGCTCAGTACTATATTGATAACCTCGTTCCAAGTCTGTCCGGCAGCTACCTTATTCAACTTGAATACCCAAGAATATGAGTAATATCCTTCAGCTTTCACACTCAGAGAGAAAGTTGCGCCCGCATCAACTAAATTAGGATCAATTTTGGCTACATTAAATTCGGCGGCATTCATCGTTTGAGTAGCAAAACTTTTGTCCGAACAAGACAAAGTAATGGTACTTGTCACTGCCTTGCCTTCTGTATCCATAATTTTACCACTGATATTGTAAGCAGCTTCTTCCGGAGTCAGAGTAGCGGTTTTCATAGTGAATGTGGCTCCTGTCTTCACAACATAGGTACCTTCACCTTCCACTTTTTCTGTTACTTGGTTTACCAGAACTTTTCCGCTGGCGATATCATAACCGGTAGCAGAAGCCTTGATGCTGTAAACACCTGATTTGATGTTGGACAGTTCGAAGGATGCTTCGTTTTTGGTGATATCTATATCGCCACCTTTCACGGCAACTACCAAATCTTTTGCATTAATGGCTTTGCCGTCTGCATCGGTGATATTGATGGACAGTGAATAAGTAGGAGTCTTGTAATGCTTCTCCGGTTCGGGTTCGATAGTCGGTTCTTTTACCAAAGCTGCATTAACCGAGTAATCAATCGTACCGCTGGCGATGGCAGCAACAGTCACAGGCACAGACAGGGCTTTGTAACCTTCTTTAGAAAATTTCACAGTGAAGCTGCCGTTTGTAGTACTCAGGTTAAATTTATATGAACCATCGTTACCAGTCGTTGTGTTTGCGCTTTTAGCGCCGCTTAGTTCTACTTTTACACCGCTCATGGCAGTTGTTGCATCACTGCTGTACACCGTACCACTGATAGAGTAGGTTGCTGCAACGGGTTCCGGATCTGGAGGAGCGGGATCATCCTTGTCATCACTACACGCTGCCAAACTACCTATGGTCAGAGCGGTTAAAGCCAAGACACCCCATGTCTTGAGCTTCTTGAAAAAATCACTTTTCATTTTCATGTTTTTTGTTATTAAAATGTTAATAATTAAATAGTTCCGAAGTTATAAAATACGGATTGAATTCATTCTCTTTCATTATGTTATCTTCCGGCAGGGCACGGAAACTTTTATAATAATAGCGCTCATTTCCGGCATTGTATGCCATGCCCATTTGTTTGGACGGGGTGATGCGCACCCATTTTCGTTTATATCTATAAGGTGGTAAAGCTATCTGGAAGCGGAATCCTCCGTTTTTATGGGCATGCTGTGCTGTCATGGCATAAAATCCTATGGAACAATACCGGAAATGACGGATCATATCAAAGCGTATCCCTTTTTCTTCCAGCAGGTATTTTTCGGCTTTCAGACTGAACTGGGTGTTGAATACGGGTAAATAGAAATTGCCTCCCAATGACCAAGTGATGCGGCTCAGACTTCCATAATGGAACTGGAAACCTTCATATCCACCCGGACCGGTATACGAAAGCCGCCCTTCGGCCCAAAAACGTGCGTCACTGAAGATATGCTTTACTTTCAAATCCACACCATAGCGGTCGGAATAGAACAGTCCGGCACTGATTCGGGCAAATGTTCTCCCCTTCCACGGCAAACGGAAGGATTGGGAGAGTGCGATGACGCGCGGATGAATTTTGCTGTCATTGATGGAGTAGCCATCATTATATATAGGGAAGACCATCTGTGCAGTGAGTTTCATACCTTTCCAGAAAGAAACTTCAATGGCAGGAGATAAATTAAACAGTACTTGATATACCTGGGTAATAACTAGATTTTTAAGGGAGATTTCGGGATAAACCACGATATCCACTTTGAACAAAGAACTGTTCCGACGGGGTGACTTGCTGACTTGTTTCCAATTCCCTCCCAGGTCATAAGATACTTCCCAACCTTCGCGGGCAGGAGTAGGAATACTATCCTGCCGAAAGGTGGCCAACTGGTTGTTGCGATGATAGACAAGGGAGATTTGCGGGACATTATTGTCCAGTATAATGATACGACAGTTTTTGCCTGCTGGTAATCCGGTACGTTGGATACAGTCAACAGCCTTGCTAATACCAACTCCGGAAAGGCGATAAGCGGCATTTTCTACAACGTATACTCTTTCACTGTCATTTTCAGTGCAGGAAACGTTTTCGAATCCCATTTTGACCAATTGGTCTACCGGAGAGAATGTTAGATCATTTTTGTTTTGTGCTTGAACAGAAACAGAAGACAGGAATATAAAAACTCCGGTCATCCATACCGTCAGCCTACTTTTCTCTTTCATGAAACCATGAGAGTTTAGCTTGTCTGCTGTTTCCTTTATGCAGACGTATTCATACAAAAAGAGCGTGGAAACTGTCATTTATTCTAATTCGAGGTATCGCCAAACACCCAATCCTAGAAATAAACAACAGCCCACGCCCAAGTATGAATATACGCATACCAATGGCTGACGTATATAAATGCGGAGCGTGAGCGTTTTGTTGTCTATTACCCTCTAGGATCTAAAAATTTGGCGAATTTTCGAATTAAGGATAATATCTTAAACGCTTCTCTATAAATATGTAAAAAAGCTGTTTCCTTACCTCCTGTTATACAAGATGCTAGAAAACAACGCGGCAAATTTCACTTTTTTTATTGAATAAAACAAGTAAAAGCAAGAATTTTTCTATTTAAGATAACGATTTACTTTTAATTATTAACTTTGCCGTTCCTAAAAAATGAGTGTTACCAGATAATTTAACGAGCTAAGATGCAACCATATAAAAAACCGGAAGCCATAAAACGTATGAATGAACTGGCAAGTAGCCGGAAGCCTTTTCTTTTTATTATAGATTATAAACAGCAATGCTCTTTGATAGAAGAGGTAAGCCGGATTGATTCTGCCCGTTGCCGTTATGATTTCAATGGAGTGAAAAATGTGGAGGCTTCAACGGAAAGTTACCCTGGGCGGATAGATTGGAACTTTGCCCCGATGCCTTTGGCAGATTACCGGCAGGCTTTTGAAATCGTAAAACGGAATATTCTGGCGGGTAACAGTTATCTTGCCAATTTGACTTGCAAGGTTCCTGTCAGTACTAATCTTACTTTGGAAGATGTGTTCCGGCATTCCAAGGCGCTTTATAAACTTTGGTTGAAGGATAAACTGGTCTGCTTTTCTCCCGAAATCTTTGTCCGCATAGAGAATGGAGAGATAAAATCTTTTCCCATGAAAGGAACGATTGACGCGACTTTGCCGGATGCGGAAAAACAATTGATGGACGATCCTAAGGAGGCAGCCGAACATGCTACCATTGTAGACTTGATTCGGAATGATCTGAGTATGGTGGCGGAACGGGTGAGCGTTGCGCGGTATCGGTATTGTGACCGGTTGGAAACAAATAAAGGCCCTATCTTTCAGACCAGTTCGGAGATCTGTGGAACTTTACCTGATGATTATCCTTCCCGTATCGGAGAAATTATATTTCGTCTGCTGCCGGCCGGCTCCATAACCGGAGCGCCTAAACCCAAAACCATGGCTATTATTGAAGAAGCGGAGGATTATGAGCGCGGCTTTTATACAGGTATAATGGGGTATTGTGACGGCAGGACTTTAGACAGTGCTGTGATGATCCGTTTCATAGAAAAAGACGGAGAACGACTTTATTATAAGGCAGGGGGAGGAATTACTTCAAAGAGTGATTTGCAAAGTGAATATAACGAGATGATACAGAAAATTTATGTGCCCATTTATTGAGACTATACGGATAAAGCAAGGAAAAGCGTGCAATTTGTCTTATCATAATGAAAGACTGAATGACACCCGTCGTCATTTCTGGCCGGGCTGTCCCGACATAGAGCTGGACAAATACCTGAAACTGACACCGGAGATGGACGGGATGAAATGCAGGGTGATATATGATGGTGGAGGTATAAAGGAAATTAGCTATGCAGCCTACCGGATGCGTCCGGTACATTCCTTGCGGCTGGTTTGTTCGGATGATATAGACTATACCTATAAAAGTACGGACAGGGAGGTATTGAACCGTCTTTTCGCCTGTCGCGGGGAACAGGATGATGTATTGATTGTCAGACGCGGGCTGCTGACCGATACCTCCATAGCCAATATTGCCTTGTTCGACGGGAAGGATTGGGTTACGCCCAAATCACCTCTGCTGAGAGGGACTTGCCGCATGGCGCTGATGGATAAAGGAGTCATAAAAGAGAAAGATATCCGGCCGGAAGAACTATCCTCTTATTCTTTTGTTAGGTTGTTTAACGCTATGATTGAATGGGGAGCGTTGGAACTTTCTACCGGAACTATTTACGAATAATAAAAAAGACGGTGGAATTTTGGACTTTTTTGTTTGTTTTCTTAAATAATTTGCTATATTTGCAAAAAAAATATAAATATAGGTAGGGTATGAGATTGCGGACAGTTGCCAAGTTGGGTATGGTGTTATCAGTTGTATTGTTTTGTACAGCTGTTGGCTTTTACGGCTTTGCAAAATTAAGCCTGACGGATAAGAGTCGTGAAATCAATCTCTTCTCACTTGTACCGGCTGATTGCATCGGTGTGTTGGAGAGCGACAATATTAATTATTTTCAGAATGAATTTACTCAGTTGAATTATTCGGAAGAGTTGGGCAATTTCCAGTTTCCCGGTTTGTTTAATTATGTGTTGGGAGGCTTGAATGAATATACAACCAATAATGCCCATGGCTTGAGCAGCAAGATGAGCCGGGTGGTGGTCAGTTTCCATTCGCCGGGCACTCCGCGTGACCAGGTGGTGTATTTCCGTATGGGAGATGATGATAAGGAAACATTGGGCGATATGTTGTTGGAGAGGGCTCCGGGGAATTTCTCACCTAAAAAGGAAAAATACAGAGGGAAAAATATAGCTGTCTACCCGTTGGGCAATGATGATTTTCTGGCTGTCTATAGCGAGGAGGGATTCTATGTGGTGAGCTACCAGAAAAGTTTGATAGAGAAAGTGATTGATACACGTGAGGATGAGGAGAAAGCACTGAGCAACGATCCTGTATTCTCCAAAGCGATGCAGAAAAAGAAAACGCATAATTTTCTGACTTTATACGGACGTACCCCTTCTATGCCTTTCTTGCAGGATAATAAAGGCTGTTGGAGTGAATTTGACTTTCACATGAACAGCGATGTGGTGTATCTCACCGGAGATACCTTCATGCCTGATACATGCGATTGTATGAACCAGATATCCGGAAAGTTGAAAAGTATTCCGGATATTAGGGAAGATAGTCTGATCATTTCTGCTGATAAGGATTCCATGGCAGGTTATATGGAAGAGGCATACGAAAGGAACAGCCGGACATTGTTCAATGAATGTGTGGCTAATCTTTCACGCGACGCCGCCTTTATGCTTGTGGCGGATATGAACAAGGTATCCCGGAATCCGGAACGTTTCGAACCTTATCTGCCGGCATTTCTGCTGGAAAATGCTCCCTTGTTCCAATCGTTCATTCTTTCAGCACAGTTGTCGGTAGTGAACGACCGGCTTTCCCACATCATGGTGCTGACGTATAAAGATTAGCGCAACTTGTGCCGGTGGAAGTGGGGGGCCACTTTGTTTCTGAAATAGAATAATGAGATAACAGTGAGTGCAGCTCCGAATAGATAAGCCATCTTGAAAGTGGCTATTTCCGCTATATATCCGCCTAGTAACATGCCGGCGCCTATGCCCACATCCCACGAAGTCAGGTAGGTGCTGGTTGCCGTACCGCGCTGACTGTTGGGAGCCAGGTTCACAAACAACGTGTTGTAGGCAGGAAACATGGTTCCGAAACCGATGCCTAGCAAAAGAGCTATGGTGAACAGAAAATAAGTAGTCCATTGCAAGTCCCATGTTGTCAGCCATCCGCATGAACTCAACCCGAAGAAACAGAAACAGACCAGATACAGGCCGGCTTCGATGACCTGGGTAACCATTCCCCGGTCTACCAGGCGTCCGGAGAAGAGACGGGAAACCGCCATGCCCAATGCCATGAAGGTGAAGAAGAAACCGGTGGATGCCTGGATGCCTATTTGCTTGGCATACATTGCAACGTAATTGGTGGTCATGCCGTAAGGAATGGATAACAGTAGCAGGCTGAAACCTGCCGGGAGTCCTTTGAGCAAGATGAAACGGTCCAATGATACCGGTTCTCGTTTTACAGGTGGCTTGTAGGTGGTCTTTACCAATGAGGCGCAGAGAAATCCTGTCAGGCAGGAGCCTAACGAACAGCAGAAGATAAGTGTATAATCCACTCCTGCATCATGCAGGAAGAGCCCTGTCATCGGTCCGATGGACATGGCTATGTTGTTTGCCAGTCCGTAATATCCCAGTCCTTCCCCACGGCGTGAAGAAGGCATGATATCAATGACAATGGTATTTCCGCTGACTGTCACCATGCCGAACGATACTCCGTGTACAATGCGGAATAAGATAAATAAGGTGAGTGTTCCAGCAATGATATATCCTCCGAAGATGGCGGTAAAAGTGAAATAAGCCAACAGATAAAGCGGTTTGCGGGAAAAGGTATCCAACAGATAGCCGGAAAAGGGGCGTATGCACAGAGCGGCGATGGTGTAACAGGAAAGTACGGCACCTATGGTTGTTTTATTGGCGTCAAAAACTTCTGCCAGATAGAAAGGCAATACAGGCATCAGTAACCAGAATCCAAAGAATAATAGAAAATTGGCTGCCAGTATTTCTATATAATTTTTGGTAATCAGCTTGTCCTTCATGAGTGATAATGTGCTAATGTGTCAATCTGCTAATGGGTTAATGTGTCAATGTGCCAATAGCTAATATGCCAATTGACCGCGTTATATTCCGCATGGCAATTGGCACATTAGTACAGGGTCTGCAATTGAGACACATTATTAATTAGCCGCTTCGAATTCTTTCAGGAAGCGGGTATCGTTTTCAGAGAATAATCGTAAGTCGTTTACGCGATATTTCAAGTTGGTGATGCGTTCAATACCCATACCTAGCGCATAGCCTGAGTAAACTTTACTGTCAATGCCGTTGGCTTCCAATACATTCGGATCCACCATACCACATCCCAGAATTTCCACCCAGCCCGTACCTTTACAGAACGGACAACCTTTTCCGCCGCAGATATTACAACTGATATCCATTTCGGCACTCGGTTCGGTGAACGGGAAATAGGACGGACGCAGACGGATTTGAGTATCTTCGCCGAACATTTCTTTGGCGAACAGCAACAATACCTGCTTCAAGTCAGTGAATGATACATTCTTGTCAATGTAGAGCGCCTCTACCTGATGGAAGAATGCGTGGGCACGGTAGCTGATCGCTTCATTGCGGTACACACGTCCCGGACAGATAATGCGGATGGGAGGTTGCGAATGCTCCATGGCTCTGGCCTGTACGGAAGAAGTGTGGGTGCGAAGCACGATGTTCTTTTTCACATCTTCCTGATTGGCTTCGATGAAGAACGTGTCTTGCATGTCACGTGCGGGATGGTCCTCGGCAAAGTTCATGGCGGTGAACACGTGCAGGTCGTCTTCTATTTCGGGGCCGTCGGCAATGCTGAAGCCCAGCCGGTGGAATATATCAATGATTTCATTCTTTACGATGCTCAGCGGGTGGCGTGTTCCCAGGTCGATGGGGTAGGCTGTGCGGGTGAGATCCATTTCGGCCGCGCCGTTGTCCTGGGTCTCGAAAGCTTCTTTCAAGGAGGCGATACGTTCCTGAGCCTTGTTCTTCAGCTCGTTCAGTCTCATGCCTACTTCTTTTTTCTGTTCGGCAGGTACATTGCGGAAGTCTGCCATCAACTCATTAATCGCTCCTTTTTTGCTAAGATATTTAATGCGCAAGGCTTCCAATTCTTCCGCATTGGCTGCTTGCAAGCCTTCAATTTCCTGAAGTAATTGTTCTATTTTAGCTAACATAGTTTCTTCTTTATTTTTTAATGACCGCAAAGTTAGCGAATTAAACCCATATATTTTGCTGAAAACTAAAAAAAACGATATTTTTGCATCGTTTTTTTCTAAATATAGAAAATGAGAAAACTAATAATCGGAGTTTGTCTGCTTATGCTGATAAGCTCCTGTGGAGGCGGAAAAAAGAAAATGGACCCCTTCGAGACGCTTACTGAGGAAATTGATTCGCTGACTGCAACCCCGGACACAACAGAGGCGATGGCTGCGGTAGAGGAAGAGCCCATGGTTCCCGCTACGGCCGACGAGAGTTTTGCTGACTTTTTCTACAATTTTGCCAGTGATGAAAAATTGCAACTGTCACGCATCGTGTTCCCTTTACCCTATTATACCATGGAAAAGAAAGAACACATTGAAAAGGACAAGTGGAAGCACGATCCTTTATTCAGCCGGCAGGATGCCTATACTGTTCTGTTTGACAAGGCGGAGGACATGGAGGTGGAGAAAGATACGGGGCTGACCAGTGTCAAGATAGAATGGATTTACTTGAAGACAGGGAAAATCAAGCGGTACTATTTTGAACGCTTGAAAGGGCTGTGGAAACTGGAAGCCATAGATTTCGCGGATATGCCGCGGGAGGATGCCGGTAAGGAGGACTTCTTTGAGTTTTATGAACGTTTTGCCAACGACTCTGTTTTCCAGTTGTCACGTCTGCACGAACCGTTGAAATTTGTGACCGCTGATCCCGAAGACGAGTTCCAGATACTGGAGACAACCCTGGAGGCCGGACAATGGTTCGCCTTCCAGCCTGTATTGCCTCGTGAGAATCTGACCAATGTGAACTATGGACAGAACGAGAATGTGCATTCCGATACGAAGGTGATCGAAATGAAGGGCTTTGGCAATGGATTTAATAATACGCTCTATTTTGAACGGCGGCACGGTCAGTGGAGACTGATGCAGTTTGAGGATCTGAGCGACTGATTTGATGGTAAATGAAAGAAATAAAAGACTACTCTCTGTTGCCTCATAATACATTCGGTATGGATGTAAAGGCATCTTTGTTCGTGGAATATGAATCGGTGGAAGAACTGCGGTCCGTCTTGTCGGATAAAAAACGGATGGCCGGCGGCTGGTTGCATATCGGCGGAGGAAGTAACTTGCTTTTTAAAGGTGATTACGCGGGGACTATCCTGCATTCGGCTGTCCGGGGATATGAGGTGGTGGCTGAGAACGAACGGGAAATAGAGGTCAGGGCGGGAGCCGGAGAGGTATGGGATGATTTTGTGGCATATACCGTAAGAAACGGTTGGTATGGCGCTGAAAATCTGTCATTGATTCCCGGCGAGGTAGGCGCTTCTGCCGTCCAGAATATCGGTGCGTATGGTGTGGAGGCGAAAGATCTGATTGTAAGTGTGGAAACCCTCGAGGTGGAGACCGGCAGGGAACGGCTCTTTACCCGGGAGGAATGCCGTTACGCTTATCGTGAAAGCATTTTCAAGAAAGAATTGAAAGGTAAATATATAGTGACTCATGTTACTTACCGTCTGAGCCGGCAGCCGGTCTTTCATCTGGAATATGGCAATGTGCGCGGCGAATTGGAAAAGCAAGACCGTGAGGTGACTTTGGAGAATGTAAGAGAAGTGATCATAGCCGTGCGTGAAGCCAAGTTGCCTGATCCGCGGGTGCAGGGCAATGCCGGAAGTTTCTTTATGAATCCCATCGTTCCGCGTAAGCAGTTTGACATGCTACAGCAGCAGTATCCCGACATGCCGCATTATGAGGTGGATGGCAGCCGGGTGAAAATTCCCGCTGCATGGATGATAGACCGTTGCGGCTGGAAAGGCAAACAAATAGGACGCGCGGGTGTTCATTCCAGACAGGCGTTGGTTCTGGTGAACTGTGGGGGCGCTACGGGGGATGAAGTGATCTCTCTTGCCATGCAGATACAGCAGTCTGTGTTTCAAAAGTTCGGGGTGGCGATCTCTCCCGAAGTGAATTTTATATAAGGTATGATATGAAGATTACAATACTAGGCAGCGGAACATCTACGGGAGTACCCGAAATAGGGTGCAAATGCCCGGTATGTACCAGCAGTGATCCCCGGGACAACCGTTTGCGCTGTTCGGGGCTGGTAGAAACGGAAGGGCTCCGGATACTGATAGACTGCGGTCCCGACTTCCGCGAGCAGATGATACGGTTGGATGATTTCAAACCCTTGGATGGTGTTCTGATCACTCACGAGCATTATGACCATGTAGGAGGTTTGGATGATTTGCGTCCTTTCTGCCGTTTCCGCGATGTGCCGGTTTATGCCGAACAATATACGGCGGAGCGTCTGCGCCAGCGTATTCCTTATTGTTTTGCCGAACATCTTTATCCGGGAGTTCCCCGTATTACATTAGAGGAAATTGTTCCCGGCTCTCCTTTTGTGATCGGCAGTCCCGAAGGAAAAAAGGTGGAAGTGACGCCCCTCCGGGTGATGCACGGCAGACTGCCCATTTTGGGATACCGCATCGGCCGGATGGCATGGATTACCGATATGCTGACGATGCCCGAATCTGAATACGATTTGTTGCAGGGACTGGATGTACTGGTAATGAACGCGTTGCGTCCCCAACTTCACAATACCCATCAGAACCTGCTGGCGGCGTTGGAAAATGCGCGGAGGATAGGAGCCGGAGAGACTTATTTTATTCACATGAGCCATCATGTGGGATTGCATGCTGACGCTGAACGGCTGTTGCCTCCGCATATACATTTTGCATACGATGGAATGAAAATTTGTTTATAAAGCCGGCTTCAACGAATACCGGCACAATCCGTTCAGTCCGCATTCCGCACATTTCGGCGTACGTGCCACGCAGACATACCTGCCGTGTAAAATCAACCAATGATGTGCGGTGGGTACAATCTCTTCCGGAATGTACTTCATCAGATATTTCTCGGTAGCCAGCGGTGTGGTGCAGGTTTTGGGAACCAGCCCGATGCGGTGGCTCACCCGGAACACATGCGTGTCTACCGCCATGGCAGCTTTGTTGAACACTACGCTTTGAATGACATTGGCCGTCTTGCGTCCCACTCCCGGCAGTCTGATCAGTTCTTCCAGTGTTCCCGGCACTTCGCTGTGAAAATCCTTCACCAGCATCTGTGCCATGCCCACCAGATGTTTCGCCTTGTTGTTGGGATAACTTACACTCCGTATGTATTCATAAACCACTTCCGGTGTCGAAGCGGCCAGTGCCTCGGGAGTCGGGAAATCCCGGTAAAGGGGAGGGGTGATCATGTTTACCCGCTTGTCCGTACATTGCGCGCTCAGAATAACGGCTATCAACAACTCGAACGGGTTGTTGTAATGAAGTTCGGTCTCGGCAACGGGCATCGCCTCTTGGAAGTAAGCGATTACCTTGTTATAAAGTTCTTGTTTTTTCATCTTTTCTCTTCTTTTTCCGGTTACAAATATAATTGATAAATCAATAAGGTGGAGTGATTCGGGCGGTTCATTTGTCCGGCCGGGGTGTCTTCTTCTCCTGTTTGCATGAGCGGGCTTGACGGTTTCTTTCAGATAAGAATATTTAAGGCGGTTATATTCAAATACCTCGGAAATAATTTCTATCTTTGCGCCTTGAATTAAAAATAGACGTATGATGCCGTGAATAGCGGTCGTGTATTCTAGAACACCACGTAAAAAACAGGAGAAATGAAGAAGAATAATAACACTGTATCTGTATCGTTCATGTTGCTCGGCATACTGTTTTGTGTATGTCTTGTCGCAGCGAATTTATTGGAGACCAAGGTAGTCCAGGTCTGGAAAATCACGGCGACAGCCGGATTGGTCGTATTTCCCATCTCTTACATCATCAATGACTGTATAGCCGAAGTCTGGGGCTTCCGTAAGGCGCGCCTTATCATTTGGATGGGCTTTGCCATGAATTTCATGGTGGTAGCCTTGGGCCAGCTTGCCATCCTGATGCCCGCGGCTCCGTTCTGGGAAGGAGAGGAGGGCTTCAACTTCGTGTTCGGCATGGCGCCCCGCATCGCCGTGGCCAGTCTGACCGCTTTTCTGGCAGGTTCTTTCCTGAATGCCTATGTCATGAGCAAAATGAAGCTGGCCTCGGGTGGAAAGCACTTTTCGCTCCGTGCCGTCGTTTCTACTTTGGTGGGCGAGAGCGCCGATTCCATCATTTTCTTTCCTGTCGCCTTCGGAGGCTTGATGCCTGCCGGCGAACTGATGAAGATGATGCTCATTCAGGCGGTGCTCAAGACACTCTATGAAATCATTATCCTGCCCGTTACCATCCGTGTGGTAAAGTATATCAAGAAGGTGGATGGAAGCGATGTCTTTGATGAGCATATCTCATACAACGTATTAAAAATAAAAGAACTATAATAATTTGCTAACGTGCCGGTATGCCGGTTGGCCAATTACCGTGCGGAATATGGCGCACCATATCCATATAGCGGGGCGGTTAGTGCAGGGGCATGTCAGCACATTGAAAAAATATAAACAATGAATAAAAGTGACGCATTGGTTGTGTTCAGTGGCGGGCAGGACTCGACCACTTGCCTGTTTTGGGCAAAAAAGCATTTCCGCAGGGTATATGCTTTAAGTTTTATCTATGGACAAAAGCATGTGAAGGAGGTGGAGCTGGCCCGCGCCATTGCCGGAAAGGCCGGTGTGGAGTTTAAAACGATGGATGTCTCCTTTATAGGAAACTTGGGCAAAAATTCGCTGACGGATACCACGATAGCGATGGACGAGGAGAAGCCTGCCGGCAGTTTCCCTAATACATTTGTGCCGGGGCGCAATCTGTTCTTTCTGAGCATTGCGGCTGTCTATGCGCGCGAACTGGGGATCAATCATATCGTGACCGGTGTGTCGCAGACCGATTTCAGCGGTTATCCCGATTGCCGGGATGCTTTCATCAAGTCGCTGAATGTGACGTTGAACCTTGCCATGGATGAGCAGTTCGTGCTTCACACTCCGCTGATGTGGATTGACAAAGCGGAGACATGGGCGTTGGCGGATGAATTGGGCGTGCTCGATTTGATCCGGCATGAAACGCTGACTTGCTATAATGGCATACAAGGGGATGGCTGTGGCCATTGTCCGGCCTGTAAGCTTCGTCGTGAAGGATTGGAGAAGTATCTGGAGATAAAGGCGGAAAAAGAGAAACAATAAGATAAATGAAGGTGTTTTCTCCCTGTATGAAAAGTGTTTCCTTCCTGTAGATTTTATCGTTTCACCCTAGTGATTAAGCTTGATCACTAAAGTGAGGATGTTTCATCACCTTGGTGATATAACTTCATCACTAGGGTGAAACGATAGACTCTGCCGGAAGGGAATCTCTTCTCCGAAGCATGAAAGAGGAAACACGAATATGGAAAAAAGAGAACTTTAATGGAAAGAAAAGATGAATTGACTCTTCTCGGGGCGAAGACCGAGTACAAGCAGGATTATGCTCCCGAAGTGTTGGAGTCCTTTGTGAACAAGCATCCCGGAAACGACTATTGGGTACGTTTCAACTGTCCCGAATTTACCAGTCTGTGTCCTATTACAGGACAGCCCGACTTTGCGGAGATCCGTATCTCCTATCTTCCCGATGTGAAAATGGTGGAGAGCAAGAGTTTGAAACTGTATTTGTTCAGTTTCCGTAATCACGGTGATTTTCATGAAGATTGCGTGAATATCATCATGAAAGACTTGATAAAGCTGATGGATCCCAAATATATAGAGGTGACGGGCATCTTTACTCCGCGCGGCGGGATCTCCATTTATCCGTATTGCAATTACGGCCGTCCGGGTACCAAGTATGAGGAATTGGCGGAGTATCGGATGCGCAATCACGATTTATAAGCCGTTTCTTATCAATGAATGAGAGTTTGTTGCCTCAAATATTTGCTAGTCTTGAAAATTTGTTCTACCTTTGCACCCCGATAAAGGAGAGGTGCTCGAGTGGTTGAAGAGGCACGCCTGGAAAGCGTGTATACCCCAAAAGGGTATCCGGGGTTCGAATCCCCGTCTCTCCGCTGAACCTATACAAAAGAGGACAGTAAGGGGACAAAAACCTACAAATCAGCGATTTGTAGGTTTTTTTATTGCCTATAGATCTTGTTTCCAAGACAACAAAAGGACTATAAAAGACATAGTTTCGTTACTAAATCGTTACCTATTTCCCTACCGGACAAAAACGGTAACGATTTGTCCGAAAATACTTGCAGGAAATCCGAATTTGTCCACCGTATAAATATCTCACATTTAAAGTGTTATCATTAGTTTTGTAACTTAAAAAATGTGAGGTTATGAAGAGTACATTCAAAGTCCTTTTCTATTTAAAGAAAGGTTCTGAAAAGAAGAACGGCGAGGTTATGATTATGGCAAGAATTACCATTGACGGTAAGTTATGCCAGTTTAGTACGAAACAAAGCATCCTATTACTATTTTATAGCCGGAAACCAGTTTCGTGTGTTATTGGCAATCCTTACTAACATCAACATTACCGGGACTTCGACCAATACACCCACTACCGTAGCCAATGCAGCCCCGGATTGTAAACCAAAAAGAGAAATAGCCACAGCAACCGCCAATTCAAAGAAATTACTTGCCCCAATCATTCCGGCAGGTGCGGCAACATCATGGGGTAATTTCCACCATTTCGCCCAACCGTAAGCAATGAAGAATATCAGAACCGTTTGCAACACAAGCGGAACTGCAATCAATAAGATATGCAAGGGATTGTTCAGTATCGTTTCTCCTTGAAATGAAAACAGGATAATAAGCGTCAATAGCAACCCACCTACCGTATAATTATTAAATTTCTTAATAAATACGTTATTGAAATATTCCACACTTTTGCGGCGGGTAACCATTATTCGGGTAATGACCCCGGCTGCAAGTGGTATCACAACAAACAGCCCTACGGATAGCAACAGAGTGTCCCACGGGATAGATACGCCGCCAACTCCCAGCAGGAAAGCAACGATAGGGGCAAACGCTACCAATATGATTAAATCGTTCACTGCCACTTGTACCAGTGTATAAGCGGCATCCCCTTTAGTAAGGTAACTCCACACGAACACCATAGCTGTACAAGGTGCAGCCCCCAATAATACCGCCCCGGCTAAATATTCTTCGGCTAATCCGGCAGGTATAAAGGCTTTGAAAACCACATAGAAGAATAAATAAGCTATTCCGAACATGGTAAACGGCTTTATCAGCCAATTGGTAACGCAAGTGACTATTATTCCTTTCGGACGCTTGCCGACATTCTTAACACTTTGAAAATCCACTTTTAGCATCATCGGATAAATCATTAACCAAATCAGGATTGCCACGGGTATAGACACGTTGGCATATTCAAATTTGCTTAATGTTTGCGGAATTGCCGGAAGCCATTGTCCCACAGCAATTCCAATAATGATGCACAAGGCAACCCAGATAGTCAGGTATTTTTCAAAAAATCCAATTCCTTGTTTCTTTTCCATAGCAACAACTATTTAGCTTAATTGTGGTTTTAATTCGTTCAGGTAGAAATCATAGAAGCGGGCTTTTATTTCATCCCGTACCCGATGAAATTCACTATTTATAAACTCCGGTGTTCCGGTTGCTTCCGAGGGGTCGTCAAATCCTATATGCAGCCTGTTTCTTACTTCACCCGTAAACATCGGGCAGCTTTCGTTTGCGCCACCACAGACCGTAATAACATAGTCCCATTCCTGCCCTATATATAGGTTTACACTTTTAGGAGTATGGCGGGTTAAATCTATACCCATTTCATCCATAACCTTTACTGCCATCGGATTAACCTTTTCAGCGGGTTTGGTTCCTGCTGAAAAGACATCCAGTTTATTGTCAAATGATTGTAAAAAGCCATGTGCCATTTGGCTGCGGCAGCTATTCCCTGTACAAAGAATTAAAATTTTCATGTTTTTAGTTGTTTTTCCAAGTTATCAGGGCAGCATTTCCCTTTGACAATTCTTCTACTTTCTTAATCCAAACCAATTCATTTTGCGCTTTTGCCCGCAAGAAAGAATTTTCGGTGTCAGTTAATGACAAGCAAGCATTCACGATCCACCATTTATTATTAATCCCGGCACGTTGTAAATCCATTTGCAAACGTTCGGCTTCAAATACGGGGGTTGCTTCGGGCAGGGTTACGATAACGACTTCTGTTTCCTGCTGGTTTCTCAAACGTGGCAACAGCTTTCTTACCGAAGTGGGAGTGTCGCCATGTGTACGTTGTACTTCTTTATGGTAACTTTCCGTTGCATCCAGCAATAACAAAGTGTGTCCGGTAGGTGCGGTGTCAATTACTACGACTTCATTTTCCGCTTTATCGACAATTTCAGCGAAAGCCCGGAATACTGCAATTTCCTGCGTACACGGTGAACGTAAATCTTCCTCTATATATTCCATATCTTCGGCGGTCATTGTTTCCGCAGCTTTACTGCGAACCTCGTTTTTATAGGTTTCCAACACTTCCGCTTCATCAATCCGGCTTACTGTAATACCTGCCTGAACAGCAAGGTTATAATTCAGATGGTTTGCCGGGTCAGTGGTGGTAAGATGCACCTTTGCACCCAGTTTTGTTAATCTTAGGGCTATTTCAGTGGCTAGAGTGGTTTTTCCCACGCCACCTTTTCCCATAGTAAAAACAACTCTTTTTCCTGATTGATAGAGGTCGTTTACCAGTTCATCCATCCCTTTGGCATCGGTAATCCGCTGATAGTTTGCATCATTTGTTAAATTATCATTGTAAAGCATCCGGCGGATATTCGCAATATCAGATAAATTGTATGACCGTAAAGGAACATAATAAGACGGATATTCCAATAATTCCACAGGGATCTGTTTCAGGGCGTTTTGCTGCCTGTCATATATTTGTTTCGATACGCTGTCAGCTTCATCTAATTGCAGCAAAAGACCATTGATTACCAATAGCTGGTTTTTAATTCCCAGTAGTTGTAATTCATGTGAAGAACGGGCAGCTTCTTTTAATGGTGCTATTTCAGGACGGCTAACCAACACTAAGCGGGTTGCGTTTGCATCCGAAAGTGTTTCTACTGCCTGCTTATAGATACCTTTTCGTTCTTCCAAACCGGATAATTGACCTAAACAAGATGCACCGTGCGTACTTTCACTGATGAACGTACTCCACGCTGATGGCAGTTGTAACATTCGTAACGTGTGTCCCGTGGGGGCTGTATCAAAGATAATATGGTCGTATTCTTTTGCTTTATCGGCATCCGTGATAAAATCGGAAAACTGGTTGAATGCTGCAATTTCTACCGTACAAGAACCAGAAAGTTGTTCTTCCATATTCTGAATTACACTTTCGGGCAGTTGTCCCCGGAAAGGAGCGATCACACTTTCCCTGTATTCGGCTGCGGCTTGTTCCGGGTCGAGATTAACGACCGTCAAGCCGGGTACTTCTTGAATATCCGTGCCGTGTCCGTTCAGTGTTTGATTAAATACGTCTTGCAAGTTGGAAGCCGGGTCTGTACTGATAAGAAGTATTTTCTTTCCATTATCTGCCAAACCTACCGCAGTAGCACAGGCAATCGAAGTTTTTCCTACACCGCCCTTTCCGGTGAAGAAAAGGTATCTCGTCAAATCTATATCTGATAAATTGAATGTCTTCATTTTTATATAATTAGCTGGTAAATACTCATTTTACTGGCATAAAATCCAAATTGACACCTGTCCATTCACTCATTTGTCTGGTGGTAGGATAGGTTTGTGAAACAGCGATTTCGCCGTCCACTAAAGTAATAGGCAGTGCATCCGCCCCCTGTTTTTGCAGATATTCATTAACCGTTTTATTACTTACATACACTTGCGGTTCGTCACGTAAATTGTGACGGGTAACGATGATACCCTGTTTCTTCAATGTTTCAATAACAACCGCAATACGCATTAATTCCGGGTCGATATTTGTCCCACAAAGACCCGTAGGGCAACACATTGCCGGGTCGAAAATTTCTATCTTTTTCATACTGTTTTTATTTTAAATGATACTCTATGTTTATTTATAGATAAAAGACTACTGCATAATAAATACCTACCGCAATAAAGAGGATGGCAACTATTTTACGAAACCATTTCTCGAATATTTGCATCCGGTTATAAAACTTACCCAGTCCGGCAACACTGTACGCTAAAATCCATGCAACAAGGATTACGGGTAATCCCGTAGCAATAGCGTAAATTACAGGTAAGAGATACCCGCCCGTTTCTGCTGCTGACAGGGGCATAAGCATACCGAAATAAAACACTCCACTGGTAGGACAAAAAGCAAGGGCGAATAAAATACCCAATAGCATAGCCCCCCAACCGCCTTTTGTCCTCTTTTTCAAACTTTCACCGCCGATATTGATTTTCGGCAGATTGAGTTTTATTATATCGAGCATAAATATTCCAATGATGATTAACGCCGGAGCAATCAGCATTTCCCCGTATTTGCTTACGGCTTTTTGAACCATAAACATACTTGCCCCCTCACGGAGAATAGGGATAAGGATAAAGCCAAGAACCGTATAGCTTACTATTCTGCCGAAAGTATAAAGCAAGCCGTTTATAAATATCCGGTGATGATTTTCTATATCCTTACTAATAAATCCTATTGCCGTTATGTTGGTCGCTAACGGACACGGACTGACCGCTGTTAAAATCCCCAAGATAAAAGCTGTAATAGCAGGAATAGAACTGTTATCTAATAGCGATTGAAGAAAATCCATCTTACAACTGTTTTAACAATTCGTCAATCTTGCTTTTAATTCCCTCTTTAAACTTGTCCGGTGCATTTTTCGCATTGGAAAAACTAAACTCGGTCATATTGTTTACATTCTCTTTGCCGTCTTTCCAGCCGTTTACAAACAAAGACGACCATGTAACTTCGTACTTGTCTGCAATCGCTTCATTTTCTTTCTTTGAAATATCTATCACTTTATAGATAATTTTACCGGCTGCTTTTTCCTTTGAATAAAAGCTATCCAAAAGAGCTACTGTATTTGTTTCTATCGCCCGGCAAGTGATACACCGTTGCGCTCCATGAAAATAAAGAACCTCTATGCGGTTAGACTGTATTTCTTCCGCTTGGTTTTCTCCGGTCTTTTTCTTTGAACCATTACCACAGGAAACTAAGACCAGTGTTGCAATCAGTAGATAAAATAATTTTCTCATAGTTCATTCTTATTTGGTTATCAACTCTTTCACTTCTGCAAGAGATAACTTTTTTCCGGTTGATACGACTTTCTCGTCAATCACCAAAGCCGGAAGCCCTAAAATGTTATACTCCATGATTTTCAATAAATCTTCCTCTTTGATAAGGGTTGCATTGCAACCTAATTCTGAAATAGCTTGTTTGGTGGTTTCGTACAATGCCTTACAGCTTGAACACCCAGTTCCTAATACTTTAATTTCCATTGTCATTCTACTTTAAAGTTAATATAATAATCGTAATTCGTAGAACTACGAACAATTGTTTCAAAAAAAGGTGCTGCTATTCACAGCACGATGTACCTTTACATTTGCAGTCCCCTAAAAAAGCAGCAAATAAGTTTCGGGCAAGTTCCCAATTTTCCCGATTTATACAATACCGGACTTTTGGCGTTTCTATTTCACCTTGAATTAAGCCAGCTTCTTTTAATTCTTTCAAATGCTGCGAAACGGTTGCTTTAGCAATAGGTAGTTCTTCGTGTATATCACCGAAGAAGCAACTATCTTGTTTTGCCAAAAAAGCAAGAATAGCCATCCGTGCCGGATGCCCCATTGCTTTGGCAAAACGAGCAATCTGTTCCTGCTCTGTTGTGTACTGTTTCTCTTTCACTTCAATTCTCCTTTCTTATTTGTTGTTCGCAAAACTACGAACAATGTTTTAAATAGACAAATTTTGCAGCATATTTTTTTGGATAGGTGCAAGTATATATCTATATATAGCTTGCACCTTGCACCTAAGCTGAAACATTTATATTCAGAGATTTGCGTAATTAAAAATGTGTTGTATATTTAAATCCTGTGAGATAGGCAGACAAACAGCGGACAAAGCCGGACAAATAACCCCTGCAAATATCGTTACTGTTTCGTTACCTATTTGAAATTCAGGAAATTAAAAGACTGACTTGTAGGTGGTTAGCTGTTTGGGGGCAATACCCCGTTTCTCCGCTGGAAAGAATTGCAAAACAAAGAAAATCCCTGTAAATTAATAATTTACAGGGATTTTTTGTTTTTGATATATAGCTAAGCATATTTTTAGAATGGAGGAAATACAAAGCTTTCCTCTCAGTCTGTTAATTGTAATGCAGATAGTCGTATCCCAATGAAAAAGGCTTAGTTGTCGGATAGAAAACCTTTAGCAATGCAAGAAAAGGGTTGCCTTTCAAGGCGTTTTTCTGCTGTAGTCCCAGTGTATGAGGGCTGTTCGCTGTTTTGACACGATACTATAAACATTTGGTATAATCCTACAAATCTTTTTCAGACTGTGCATCTATCTTTGAGGCAACGAATTAAATGTAAAATCTGATAATATGGAAAAGATTAAAAAGTGGTTTCTTAAGATTTATTTCCCTGTCGGACTGGAGAAGGGTACAAGCACCCTCCAGCTTGAGATGCCGGGGCAGTGTGGAAATTGTATTCACCAGTTGTTTATCGTGAAAGAAATTAATTCGTCTGAAAAATGAAAAATATGAAGAGGCTTTTATCTGTTATATTATGTGTGCTGATGTCCGTGGAAATGTCGCATGCCCAAACTGTTTCTTTTAATGTGAAGGACTATGGGGCGCGTGGCAATGGGAAAAGGTTGGATTCTCCTGCCATCCAGCGGGCGATTGATGCTTGTCATCGTGCCGGAGGAGGAACTGTGATAGTTCCTCCCGGTACTTATCTTTCGGCTACGGTAGAGTTGAAGGACAATGTGACGTTGCATCTGGAAAAGGATGCGCTTATCTTGGGTACTACCGATTATAAAGCATATCGGAATCTGGATCCTTTTACGGAAGGACTGGGCATTGAGGTAGGCTGGGCATTGTTGGTGGCGGTGGATGCCCGGAATGTGGGATTGACCGGCGAGGGGACGATTGACGGGCAGGGATCTGCTTTGAAAGAACGTCATATAAAGGAAGACAAGCGTCCGGAAAAAGATCGTTGGGGATTGCGTCCTTTCTTGCTTCGCTGGGTGCGTTGCCAGGGTGTTACGGTGAAGGATGTGACATTGAAATATGCCGGTGCGTGGACTTCGCATTATTTTCAGTGCACGGATGTGACGATTGACCGGGTGACGATTCGCAGCGTGGGGGTTGCTCACAATGATGGTATCAATATTGATGGTTGCCGGCATGTGCGTATCAGTCATTGTGATATTGTGAGCGGAGATGATGCGCTGTGTTTCAAGACAACTTCCAGCAAGATGGCATGCAGTGATATTGTTGTCACCGATATGAAAATGAAGACCAATCAGGCGGGGATAAAGATGGGAACGGAGTCGATGGCGCCGTTCGAGGATATCAAGATAAGCAACTGTCACATCTATGACACGAAGAACGGGGGGATCAAACTCTTCTCGGTGGATGGTGCTTGTTTGCGTAATGTGGAAATTTCGGATATCACGATGGATGAAGTCCGTACGCCGATGATGTTCCGGTTGGGGTCGAGACTGAGCGTTTTCCGTAAGCAGGAAGACACGAAGCAATCTACCGGCACGTTTGAAAATGTAGTTGTCCGTAATGTGAGGGCAGTGGCGGCCGACAAGGCGCAGCTTGATCCGCCTTCGGGTATTCTGGTAACCGGTGTCCCGGGACATTATATTACAAATCTGACGTTGGAAAATATTCATATCCGTCTGTTGGGAACGGGAACGGAGGAGGACGCTCGCCGGCAGGTGCCGGAAGCGGTGGACCAGTATCCTGAAGTGAAGACTTTCGGACCTAAGATTCCTGCTTACGGCGTATGGGCACGCCACGTCAAAGGATTGAAGTTGAAAAATGTGACTTTTGAATTGAAGAATCCGGATGCCCGTCCTAAGATTATTTGTGAGGATGGAGACCTGGAAATTTATGAATGATAGAAGAGACTGATATGATAAGGTTGTATAAAATAGGTTTTGTTTTGTGGCGCTGTGTCAGCGCGGTTGGTGTGCTGGCACAGACAGCCACCTTGAAAAGTCCGGATGGAAGGATTACTTTTTAAGGGTGGACAAGGATCGTTTGATTTACATTAATGAAAAAATAGAGATGAAAAAGATATTGATAGGAATTTATGGTGTGGCAGTGCTGTGTTTGTCCGGATGCGGACAGAAAGCGGCTGTGTGGGAAGTGGCTTCTCCGGATGGTAATGTCCGGTTTGTGACTGAAACTGTAGGCGGGGAAGGAGAGGATACAGAATTGCAATATAAAATAATGTATAAGGATTCGGTAGTGGTGAACCCCTCCCGTTTGGGCATTGTGATGAACGGGCATGAGTATGGACGTAATGCGAGGCTGGAAAATGTGTCTTTCAAGAGCATAGACGAATCTTATGAACTGAAAGCGGGCAAACGGCTTCTTGCGCATAACCGTTGTGAGGAAATGACCTTGACTTTTGCGGATGGACATACCCTGCCTTTCCAATTCATTGTCCGTGTATTTGATGACGGAGCTGCCTTTCGTTACAGTTTTCCGGCACAGGTGGATTCTTTGTTCACTATTGAAAATGAATTGACAGAATTTGCCGTGCCTGTTGGTGGCAAGGCATGGATCCATCCTTATGACTGGAATGACCGCTTCAAACCTAGTTACGAACAATATTCAAAAAATGAGATAGCTGTCAATGCTTTGCCCGATCATGATAAAGGCTGGGCCTTTCCCATGCTTTTCCATACCAATGGAGTGTGGATGATGATAACGGAAGCTTGTCTGGATGGTACGTATCCGGCTACTCATGTGGATAACTCCGGTAAAGGAGAGGTTTATAAAATTCGTTTTCCAGAGGCGGAGGAGCCTGTCATTCCCGATAGTCCCGAGCCTGTATCTACCTTGCCCTGGTGTACTCCCTGGAGGGCCATTGTCATTGGCACGGAGCTGAATACCGTGTTTACCACTCAAATGGTATCTCATCTGAATCCGCCTTCGGTCATTGAAGACGCTTCATGGATAAAGGCAGGTCGTTCGGCATGGAGTTGGTGGTATGATGGTTCGTCTGTACGCAGTTACAAGGAACAGTTGAAATATGTGGACTTGTGTTGCGAGATGGGCTGGGAATATCTGTTGATTGATGCCGGATGGCCGGACATGGACGGCAAGGGAGTGGAAGGTGTAGTGGCGTATGCGGCAGAGCGTGGCATCGGTGTATGGTTGTGGTATCATTCCGGTTCAGGCAGAGGGGAGGACACCCCGTTACAGCATCGGCTGATGGCTGATACGCAATTGCGAAGGGCCGAAATGGAGCGCATCAGCAAGATGGGAGTCAAAGGCATCAAGGTCGATTTCTTTGATACGGACAAACAACGTATCATCGCCAATTATCCGGCCATATTGAAGGATGCGGCGGATTATCGGTTGTTGGTTGATTTGCATGGAGCCACTTTGCCACGTGGTTTAGAACGCACTTATCCCAATCTGTTGACAACTGAGGCGATCCGTGGAGCGGAGACGCTGGGCAGGCAGGAACGCTGTGACAGGGCTGCGGAGCATAATGCCACTGTGCCGTTTACCAGAAACGTGGTTGGTTCGATGGATTATACGCCGGTGACTTTCTCCAATAAAATCCGTCAGGGAGTACCGGCTTTCCGCCGTACTTCGGTGGCACATCAGTTGGCGTTGGCGGTTGTATTCGAGTCGGGCTTCCAGTGCTTTGCCGATCGTGCCGAGGCTTATCTGTCATTGCCCGAAATACCCCGGGATTTTCTGAAGAAGGTTCCTGCCGCATGGGATGAGAGCTTGTTGCTGGCCGGATATCCTTCAGATTATGTGGTAGTGGCCCGGCGTAAAGGGGATACATGGTTCATTGGAGGAATTAATGGTAAGAATCAAGAAAGAGAGATTTCGTTTGCGCTGCCTGAATCCGGTGCCGGTAAAGCTTTTACTCTCATAAAAGATGGGGAGGACATCCATAGCTTTGACTATGAGGAAGTGAAACCGGAAGATGGCAGACTTCACCTTACACTGGCTGGTAATGGAGGGTTTGCGGCTATAATTAACTGATCGTATAAATAATATTGTGGAATTTATGAATATCAAGAAATGGATAGGTACGGTGCTATGCATGGTGTGTATGTTGCCTTTGTGTGCACAGATTGTCTGGCAGCCGGTAGAACCGGGAGTCTGGAAAGGGGTTGTGGGTACTCCTGAAGCGTACTCTTTGTTGGAGGTGGCAGGATGCACACCGCAGAAAGAAGGTTTTAAACGGTTGCCGGAGGTTGGTCTGCCGGAGTGGGCTGGCAAGATTGTGGGTAATGTTCAGGATGGGAAAACCTCGCTTCGCATTCCTTTGCAGAAGAAAGAACAACTGTATGGGTTCGGACTGAATTTTCAAACTGTCCATCAACGTGGGAAGATATTGAATTTGCATACCGACCATTATGGTGGGAAGGATAATGGGCGTACTCATGCTCCGGTTCCTTTTTATGTTTCAAGCCGGGGATATGGCATCTTTATCAATTCCGCCCGCTATCTAACGGTGTATGCAGGAACAGGAGCGCGCAAGGACAGCCCCGAAGCGCCGGTTGCAAAAGACCGCAATACGGATAAAACGTGGGTGGCGCGTCCTTATTCGGATGCCGTATCAGTATTGGTTCCGGCAGGGGGGGTGGAGATTTATTTGTTTGCCGGTCCTGCACCGATGGATGTGGTGCGCCGTTATAACTTGTTTTGTGGAGGAGGTAACTTGCCGCCGCGTTGGGGGCTGGGTTTTACACAACGTACGCAGAAACTATATACTGCCGGGCAGGTGATGGAGGAAGCAGAGGCTTTCGAGCGGAAAGGTTTTCCGTTGGATTATATCGGCTTGGAGCCGGGATGGCAGAGCAAGGCTTATCCTTGTACATTTGAATGGGATAAGGAGCGTTATCCTGCGCCTGCCGATTTTATAGCGAAAATGCAGGAAAGGGGAGTACGCATTAACTTGTGGACCAATCCTTACGTGTCGCCTGAGTCGGGGATTTATAACGAGATGTATCCTTTCAGTGGTTCGCATACGGTGTGGTGTGGCATTGTGCCTGATTTTGCTACTGTGCAGGCACGCCGTTTGTGGAAGGATAAGTTGGAAAAAGAACATATAAACATCGGTGTCAGTGGTTTCAAGATTGACGAGGTGGATGGGTATGATCACTATATATGGCCGGATGTGGCAACATTCCCGTCGGGTATCTCTGCCGAACAGATGCGCCAGACTTACGGTTTGTGGGTGCAACGTACTACAGCCGAACTTTATAAACAGCGCAATCAGCGCACATTCGGTTTGGTACGTGCTTCCAATGCAGGGGGAAATTCATTTCCTTATGTGCTTTATAATGATTACTATAGTCATCAAGATTTTATAACGGCACTTATTAATTCCGGTTTCAGCGGTGTGTTGTGGACTCCGGAGGTGCGTGGCTCCAAATCAGGAGAAGAATGGTTGCGCCGTTTCCAGTCGGTAGTATTTTCGCCTATGGCCATGATTAATGCGTGGGCGAGTGGCACCAAACCTTGGTCTTTTCCCGAAGTGGCGGAACAGGTAAAAGAGTATGCCATGCTCAGAATGCAGATGATGCCTTATTGGTATACGGAGTTTGCCCGCTATCATTATGATGGTATTCCACCTTTCCGGGCTATGAATCTGGAGCCGGGATTTAATCCGGAACAAGCCGTGTCTGTGGAGATGGCTGATCGTAATTTGGAGGACAATCCTTATCTGGAGGCAGTGACTAAAGAAATAAAAGATCAGTATATGGCGGGAGAATACTTGCTGGTGGCTCCGATGTTCACCGGACAGGCTACCCGCAAAGTGGTGCTTCCGAAAGGAGACTGGTATGATTTCTATACTGGCAAGTATGCTGGAAATGGGGAGACGATTATAGTCACTCCGGGGCTGGACCGCATTCCTGTTTATGTAAAGGATGGAGGAATCATCCCGATGATGGAAGCCAGACTTCATGCTCCGGCTGCCGGTGAAAAAGTAAACCTTGAAATCCGTCATTATGGTAAGGCGGAGGGAAGCTATCGCTTGTATGATGACGATGGAGAAACATTCGATTATGAGAAGGGGGCTTTTTGCTGGCGCGAGATCAAGGTGGTGCGTCAAAAGGACGGTAAGCTGAAAGGAACCGTTTCTAAAGCGGAGAAAGGTAAGCCCAATTCGGTGGCTTCAGTGACTTGGAAATTTATGTCTATGTAATAATGGGTAATTTATGAAAAACAGAATCGGTATATTTTGTATGTTGGTGTTTGCCCTGTTGGGGGCGCAGGCACAGCAGGCTGCATCTTCTGTAGCAAAGCAGGTGATTGAGATAGTCTCCGGCAATTTGAAGTTGACTTTGATGGTGGGCAGTGACAACCGCCTTTATCAGCTGGGCTTCGGAGATGCGGAGAAGAAGATTTTGCTTCCTTCGGTTTTGCCCTCTCGCGAACAGGAGTTTTTGCCGCCTTATGGCAATGGTGTGATAACGGAATCTGCTATCCAAGCTACGCATACGGATGGAAATACTTCGACGGAATTACATTATGTGGGCCATGAAGAGCAATCGGTGTCGGCTGATGTGCGGCAGACTGTCATTTCCTTGCGTGACCCTGCCTATAATTTTTTCGTTGATGTCTATGTGAAATGTTATCAGTCTGCAGGTCTGATGGAAATATGGAATACAATCCGTCATGATGAGCGAGGGGGGAAAGTGGTATTGTATCGTTATGCTTCAGCCTCTCCTTTATTGAAAGCTTCCTCTTATTGGCTTACCCAGTTCAATGGAAAGTACAAGCGTGAGGCAACTTTGGAAGAAGAACGGCTGGGAGAAGGTATCAAGATACTGGATTCTAAATTGGGAGTAAGGGCCAATCAGTTTAGAATTCCTTCTTTTATCTTATCATACAATCATGCCGCCAAGGAGAATGAAGGGGAAGTGTTTGCTGCATCTCTGAAATGGGCGGGAAGTTTTCAGTTGGCGTTCGAAGTGGATTGGAACAAGAACTTGCGTGTGCTGACAGGGATCAATCCTATCGGTTCACAGTATTATTTAGAGCGTGGGGCTACATTTACCACGCCTGCCGTGTTGTGGACATACAGTAAGAAAGGGAAGGGAGAAACCAGCCGCAAGTTTCATCGATGGGCTGCCGAGTATGCTATCCGCGATGCGGAGAAAGACCGTCCGGTGCTGTTGAATAATTGGGAAGCCACTCATTGCGATTTTGACGAGAAACGCCTTATCGGACTTTTTGACGGTGCCCGGCAGATTGGAGCCGAACTGTTTTTGCTGGATGACGGTTGGTTTGGTAACGGAGAATTCTCCCGCGACGATGACAAGCACGGGCTGGGAGACTGGCAGGTGTCTGCTAAGAAACTGCCCAAAGGACTCTCTTATCTGGCTAAACAAGCAAGCAAACGGAAAATAGGTTTTGGAATTTGGCTGGAGCCTGAGATGGTGAATCCTAAAAGCGAGCTCTATAACCTGCATCCCGACTGGATTATCACCCAGCAAAAACGTGAGCCCATCTTGGGACGTCATCAAGAAATCTTGGATTTGACTCGCCCGGAAGTGCAACATTACGAATGGCAGGTGATTGATCAGACACTTCGTCCCAATCCGGGTATCTCTTATGTGAAGTGGGACTGCAACCGTTATGTCACCCAGCCTGGATCTGCCTATCTGCCCGCACAGGAGCAGAGCCATCTGTTGATAGATTACAATTGGGCGCTTTACCGGCTGATGGACCGTTTTGCAAAAGGTTTTCCGGATGTGATGGCGATGTTGTGTGCCGGTGGGTCGGGGCGCATCGACTATGGTTCCTTGCAGTATTTCCATTCTTTCTGGCCCAGCGATAACACAGATCCGTTGAGCCGGATAAAAATACAATGGGGGTTTGGGCATTTCTTTCCAGCAAGTACTATTTCCGCACATGTCACCCGTATGGGCAAGCGCCATCTGAAACTGGCGATTGATGTGGCATTGAGCGGTGCTTTCGGCATTGACTTGGCATTAGACAAAGCAACTCCCGAAGAGCGCGCCCAACTTGCCGAAGGGGTACGGCTGTATAAAGAAAACCTTCGCAAACTGGTGATGCATGGAGAACTCTATCGGTTGGTTTCTCCTTATGAACATCCGTTGGCTGCTTTAAGCTACGTGGCAAAGGATAAGACAGAGGCCGTTGTTTATCTTTATCAGACTATGGATGGAAAGGTTTCTTCCGTGCATTTGGATGGATTGGAAGCCGACCGGACCTATAGTCTCCGGGAAATCAATCTGCCTGAAGGAGCGGTTTCCCGTTTTACTTCGGAGATACGTACCGGAAAGGAATGGATGGAAAAAGGAGTTGCCAATCCTTTGGAGAAACAGTTTGAAAGTGCTGTCTTGGAATTGAAAATGATTGACTGATTTAATAAATAGCTGTAATAGATATGAAAAAGAGATTATTGATAGGGGCCATTGCTCTGTGGGGAGTGTGTGGAGCTGCTCATGCACAAATGATGGACCGGTGGCGCATTGAAGATAATGGAGCCATCTGTTGGAAAATCAATGGGCGTCTTCCGCATTTTGATCATGTGGAAATGAGCGGTCAGAAATTATCTGTCGTGTTGCGTTATGGGGTCAATGCCGACGGTGCCTTTTCTTTGAATCGTAGCTTGGTGTTTCCGATGTTGCGTATGAAGCCTAATAAGACACAGAACAACTTGAAACAGAGGTTTGATGTAAACATACCGGGTATGGTCACCATTGACGACCTTACGTTGACGGATGAAAAGGTGGAGGATGTAAACTTCGACGGAATCATGACTGTGGAAAGTTCGTTTAGTCATGTTTACAGAAGAAAGAAGGTGGATAACGCCGTATCGTTGAAACGGGTACTTTATCCGTCACCCAACTCTGCTTATTACTGCGAGGAATATACTTTCACCAATCAGATGAAGAATGCCATCACGATGCGCGTCCCCGAATGGAAAGTGAAATATACCACTCCTGAGGAGGCGGGCGTTTATGGAGCTTATCATATTGAGGCATCTTTGTCCAAGAGCGGTGTGTTTGTGCTGAATCCCGGTGAGTCATTGGAATTGTCTGCCGTTTTCAGTGGCAGAAAAGAGGGAGACGAGCCGTTCGCCCGTATCAATCTTGACGCCGATAGGGCGGGACGCCGTGCGTTGATAGCCCAGTGGCGGAACAATCTGGTGCTGGACACTCCTGATAAAACTCTGAATACGATGTTTGCTTTTGCCAAATTGCGTGGTACTGAGAGCATTTACAATACGAAGGGCGGACTGATGCATGGCCCTGGTGGCGAAGCCTATTATGCAGCCATCTGGGCGAATGACCAGGCCGAGTATATCAATCCGTTTTTTCCTTATTTGGGCTATGAGATAGGAAATCAATCAGCTTTGAATGCTTTCCGTCATTTTGCCCGTTACATGAATGATGAATACCGTCCTATTCCCAGTTCCATCATTTCAGAAGGCGTGGGCTACTGGCACGGAGCGAAAGACCGGGGCGACGGGGCGATGATTGCATACGGAGCGGCACGTTATGCACTGGCACGAGGCAATGAAAAAGAGGCGCGCGAACTTTGGCCTTTGATAGAATGGTGCCTGGAGTATTGTCGTCGGAAACTGACAGATCAAGGAGTCGTGGCTTCCGATTCCGATGAATTGGAGAACCGCTTTCCTGCCGGTAACGCCAATCTTTGCACCTCTTCTTTATATTATGATGCGCTGTTGTCTGCTTCTTTTTTAGGAAAGGAACTGGGGCTTCCCTCATCACGGTTGAAAGAGTATTCGCAACAGGCGGCTGCATTGCGTCGTGCTATCGAATCTCATTTTGGTTATGATATAGAAGGGTATAAAAGTTATCGGTATTATGAAGGCAACGATGTGCTACGTGCATGGATCTGTATGCCGTTGACAGTCGGAATCTATGATCGCTCCCGAGGTACTATTGATGCGTTGTTTTCATCGCGCCTTTGGACAAATGACAGTCTGTTGACACAGGCCGGGACAGAAACTTTTTGGGATCGTTCTACGTTGTATGCTTTGCGGGGTACTATTGCTGCAGGTGAGGTAGAAAAAGGTATCGATTTTCTGAAGCAATATTCTCAACGCCGTTTGTTGGGCGATCATGTTCCTTATGCTATTGAGGCATGGCCGGAAGGTGATCAACGCCATTTGTCGGCAGAAAGCGGATTGTATTGCCGTATATTTACCGAAGGTCTTTTCGGAATACGTCCCACAGGATTCCGTTCTTTCGAGATGACACCACGTTTGCCTAAAGATTGGAAATATGCTAATTTGAATAAAGTACGCGCTTTCAATTCCGATTTTGATATACAGGTAGTTCGTGTAAAAGACAAATTGGATGTGAGGGTTTATAAGGGAAAGGAACTTGTGTATAAAAAAAAGATCAAAGAGGGTGAGTCGGTAAGAATTGTGCTTTCTGTCTGATCTTGTCTTGGATGTGTTTGTGGATTAGTTGGGCCATGTTGAAACAAAATAAGATATCAAGAGTTCCGATGAAACATTTATGAAGGATTCCTTGCAAAATCCTTCATAATAACACACTGACAAACAATATGTTGTGTGATTATGAAGGATTTGAAGGATTTTTCGGCGGCTTTTTATTTCAATAGAGGTTATGATAACTCCAGCCCCAGTGCCTCTTTTAGTTTCAGCAGATTCGGATTCTTCTTGCTCATCATCTGGAAACGTTCCACGTGGCTGTAGGCACGGATGTTCTCGGTAGGGGCGCTGACACGTACCGTCATGGTGATTTTCCGGTTGTGCAGGCGTTCGCGCAAGTGATTCTGAACCGATGGAATCAATTGCATCATGTATTTTTCCACCATGTCATTATCGACTGTTACTTCAAAAGTCGTGTCATTCAACAGGTGCGGATGCATGTTCATCATTCGTGCGGAGTTGGCCTTCTCTTCTTTGGGCAGGGCGGCTGCAAATTCACGCCAGTAATAGTCCAGATCTTTTTCATTGAAAATATAATCTTCGTATGTGGCATCGTTTTGGACAGCGGTGCTTGCCACTTTTACTTCTTGCTTTTCCGCGGCTTGCTGTTCGTGCAAGGGGCGGCGAAGGGATATGCCGAGCGAACCCGCCTTGAACACCGGGATCTTTTTCTCTTCTCTGGCTTGAGGCAGCGGGCTTGGACGGCCTGCGTTCATACCACCACCGGCTGTACCTGTGCCCTGCGGTTGAGGGACGGCGGTTGCTGGGGCCTGTGCAGCGGCGGCTTTAGCCTGAGGCTGTGGCTGCGTGGCGGCTGCTGGAGCCGTTTGCTGCGTGAATAGGGGTTTTAATATCTTCTTAGGGCTACGCCCACCACTTACATCATCGGCATCGGGCAGGGTGAGCTGGGCGCATTGAATCAGTGTCAGTTCTACCAGCAGGCGTTTGTTTTTGCTTGCACGGTAGTTCAGATCACAATCATTGCACAGCTTCATGGCACGGTACAGGAATTTCTGGTCGCATTTCTGCGCTTGTTCCTTATAGCGGTCGCGGATACCGGCGCCTACTTCCAGCAATTGCAGGGTGGAAGGATCCTTGCTTACCAGCAAATCCCGGAAATGAGAGGATAGACCGGTGACGAAATGGCTGCCGTCAAATCCTTTTTTCAATACGTCATTGAAAAGCAGCATGGACTCGGGAACCTTGTTCTCAAGCAACAAATCGGTCAGCTTGAAATAATATTCGTAATCCAGTACATTCAGGTTCTCGATCACACTTTTATAAGTGATGTTTCCGCCTGTGAAACTGACTACCTGGTCAAAGATGGAAAGGGCGTCGCGCATACCGCCGTCGGCTTTCTGTGCGATGACGGTCAGGGCCTCGGGTTCGGCGTTGATATGTTCCTGTGTGGCGACGTATTGCAGATGTTCGATCGTGTCTTTGATGCCGATGCGGTTGAAGTCATAAATCTGGCAACGGCTCAAGATGGTAGGCAGTATTTTATGCTTTTCCGTTGTGGCAAGGATGAAGATGGCATGTTGAGGCGGCTCTTCCAATGTTTTCAGAAAAGCATTGAAGGCGGCTTGCGACAGCATGTGGACCTCATCAATGATATAGACTTTATACTTGCCGATTTGTGGCGGGATACGTACCTGTTCGATCAGCGAACGGATGTCTTCTACTGAGTTGTTACTGGCGGCATCCAACTCATGTATATTATAAGAACGCTGTTCGTTGAATGCCAGACAGGATTCGCACTGGTTGCAGGCCTCGCCTTCGGCAGTGGGAGTCTGGCAGTTGATGGTCTTGGCAAAGATACGTGCACATGTTGTCTTTCCCACTCCACGCGGCCCGCAGAACAGGTAGGCATGTGCCAGCTTGCCGGTAGCGATTGCATTTTTCAAGGTGATGGTCAACGCGTGTTGTCCCACAACCGATTCGAATGTAGCGGGACGATATTTTCGTGCCGATACGATATAATTTTCCATAAGCGGAGTTCTTTTTCTAATATGAGTTCTGCAAAAGTACATAAATTATCTGTTTTTATGGGTAGGATTGCTTGAAATATTTCTATCTTTGCAAAAATCAAAAAAGGTATTCTTTGTATGAGCAAACTGCTGACTATTTGGAACTACATCCGGCACCATAAGTATATGATTACGGTGCTGATCTTTATGGTGGTTATAGGTTTTTTGGATGAGAACAGCCTGATTCGGCGTGTGAAGCACCGTAGTGAGATCAGTGCGCTGAATAGTGAGATAGAGAAATACAGGAAGCAATATGAGGAGGATACGGAGAAACTGAAGGAGCTGACCACGAATCCTGAGGCTTTGGAGAAAATAGCACGCGAGAAGTATTTGATGAAGAAGCCTGACGAGGATATTTTTGTGTTTGAAGAATGAATAAATCTTATAATATAATTTCGATGGCGGGGGCAGTCCTGCTGTTGGCTGGTGCGGTGTTGCAAATCACCCGGTGGGAGCTTGCACCTTATCTGTATACGCTGGGTGCTGTGATGTTCGGCTATGTGCAGGTGATGGGAAATCGTTATGATGGAAAGAATTTTATCATCAAGCGTTTGCGCAAGCAGCAGGTTTTCGGAGCTGTCGCTTTGGTCTTTGCAGGAGTCTTGATGTTTACCATGAAACGCAACGAATGGATTGTTTGTCTTTCCATTGCCGCGGTTCTGGAGCTTTATACGGCTTTCCGTATTCCGCAGGAGTTGGAGAAGGAGAAACGTTGAGGGATCTGTGTCGTTTTTCGTGCACGTTTATCATAGGTTTGTCTTGTGAAAAATAGAAGAACGCGGACGACATGTGTTACGTGTTGTCCGCGTTCTGAAAGATAGTTGTTTGCGTGCTGTTATTCCACAAGGGTCATTTCATCTATCAGGTGTTTCGCTCCTGCAAACTTATCAATAATGAATAAGGTATAGCGGATATCCACACAGGCTGCACGTTGCAACTGGGGATGATAAGCGATGTCACCGGTCAGTCCTTCGTAATTGCGGTCAAAGCCGGTGCCAATCAATTCTCCTTTATGATTGAAGACAGGAGAACCGGAGTTGCCGCCTGTATTGTCTGTCCCTGTGACAAAGCAGAGGGGCATCTCACCATTCTTCATGGCATAGCGTCCGAAATCTTTCTTGTTATATAGTTCCTTCAGTCTGGCCGGAACCACGAACTCATAATTGTCCGGGTCTTCTTTTTCCATTACGCCTTTCAAGGTGGTGTAATAGTTGTATTCCACACCGTCTTTGGGGCTGTATGAGCCTACTTTTCCGTAGGTGAGACGCAACGTGGAGTTGGCATCTGGATAAATAGGAGTACCTTCATGCTGTTTCAGTTTCATCATGCCTTCCACCCAAGTTTTATGAGCCAGATTATAGGCATCGGTTTCGGCTTTCATGGCTGCATCGGTATCTGCATAACCTTGGTCTACTGATTTGGCATATTGCACCATCAGGTCATTTTCCAATGTCTTGGCATCCGGTTTTGCCACAAAGTTGTCAAAGGCTTCACGGCTGCGGAAGATGGATGTGTCAAAACAAGCATCAACAAAGGCGTCAATGTTTCCTTTGAATTCTTTGTCTATTACTTTGAAGATGCTGATGCGTTGTTCGGCCGGAATTAGTTCCGCGTAAGTTTTCAGCAAAGCTTTGGATACTTTACGGTCTACTTCGGGATTATAATCCTTGTTGAAAAACTTATCGGCCTGTTTGCTTAACTGGTTCAAGGCATGATCCAGCGGATTGATTTCTTTGGTGGCGTGAGGCACTTTGTATCCTTCTTTCAACGCTTGCAGGACTTTGTCTGTGGAAGGAATCTTGTAGAATTCCGTTCCCAGTTTGCAGACTTCATAGATGGCTTGCTGATGATATACGGCATTCCGGCGTTTGCTTACGATTTCCCGGATAGCATCGAAGGCTTTCTGATAGGCGTCAGTACCCGTCTCACGTCCGTAAGCCAGCAGTTTTTCCTGTTGTTTCTTTTTGGTATCAAGCACTTTCAGGTGAACCAGTCCTTCGTTCATACCGATGGCATTCTTCCAGTAATTGGCTGATGAGGCGTATTTGCTGGCGTACTGGATGCGTACTTTATCACTTTTCAGCATCTCTTCCAACAGGTTGTTCAGGCGTATGGTGCGTACGGTCTTACGCATGAAGTTGGTGGTCTGCATACGTTCTTCCACTTCGTCCGAAATAATGTACCGCCAGTTGCGTCCGGGGAATCCCATTACGAAGGTGAAATCTCCTTCTTTGATTCCTCCCAGGTTGATGGTCAGATGCTTTTTCACCTTTAAAGGTACATTGCTTTCATTATAGTCGGCCGGTTTGCCGTCGGGGGCCGCATAGATGCGGAACATGGAGAAGTCGCCGCAGTGACGGGGCCACATCCAGTTATCAGTGTCTGCACCGAATTTCCCGATGGAAGAGGGGGGAGCGCCTACCATGCGGACGTCTTTATAGATGGTTTTTACAAACAAGTAATAGCGGTTGGCTCCGTAGAAAGGCTTTAGTTCCAAAGCGGTGAACGGAGTGATTGCCATATTTTCTTGTTCGGCAAAACGTTTGGCTACTTTGCTCAGATAGGAGGGGGACAGGTAGTTCAGCCCTTCCGGATCCTCATCTTTAGCCAGTTGTTCCTTTACGTAAGGAGTGACATCCAGTATTTTGTCTATAAAGGTGACTGTCAGTCCCTTGCAGGGAAGTTCTTCTTTGCGGCTCATAGCCCAGAAACCGTCAGTCAAGTAGTCGTGTTCCACCGAACTGTGTTGCTGGATATAGCTGTAACCGCAATGATGGTTGGTCAGTACGAGGCCTTCTGCAGAGATGATTTCACCGGTACAACCGCCTCCGAAATGCACTACAGCATCTTTCAGACTGATGCTGTCCGGGCAATATACTTTATCTATGCTGATATCCAGCCCCATGTCATACATGGTGGCTGCGTTCTGTTCTTTCAGATCGGTCAGCATCCACATCCCTTCGTCGGCATGGCCGGCGAGAGTTGTGAGGGTAAATAGTGAGAGTAATAGGCTCTTTTTCATTATTCTACAATAGTCATTTCGTCAATCAGGTGTTTGCATCCGCCCAGTTTGTCGATGATGAATAATACATAACGTATGTCCACTGCGATACAACGCTGTAGGTTGTTGTCGAAATTAATGTCACCACTCAGTGATTCCCAGTTACCGTCAAAAGCGGCACCGATGAGTTCACCGTTCCCGTTGATGACGGGAGAGCCAGAATTACCACCGGTAATATCGTTGGTAGTCAGGAAACAAGCAGGCATGTCACCGTTGGGCAAGGCATAACGTCCGAAATCTTTGGCTTCATACAATTCTTTCAGTTTGGCGGGAACAACAAATTCCGGATTGGTCGGATCTTCTTTTTCCATGACACCTTTCAGTGTGGTGTAGTATTTATAATGTACTCCGTCTTTGGGATTGTATGATTTTACATTACCGTATGTCAGGCGGATCGTGAAATTTGCATCCGGGGCTTTGGGTTCCGGTGAATACATTTCACACAGGCCGCGTACATAAGTTTTGTGTAATAAAGCCATGCCTTTCATTGATTCACCCAGTTCGTTTCCTAACTTGTCCATCAAGTCATATTTAGCCCGTACGTATGCTGTCATCGGATCTTTATCTATGGCTTTCACCGTCGGTTTTTTGATGAATTTATTGAAATTCGCTTCGTTGGAGAAGATGGAATTGTCATAACAATGATCTACGTATGCGTCATAGTTGCCTTTAAAATCCTTCCGGATGGTAGTATAGAAGGCGGGTAAGGCATCAGCAGGAACCATTTCGGCATATAGGGGTAACAGGGCTTTGGCCACTTTGCGGTCTACTTCATGATCGTAGTCCTTGTTATGTACATCGGCATATACTTTTTTCAGCGTTTCAATATTCTTATTGATTGCTTCCTTATCTTTCTTTTTGACCGCTTCTTTCAGTTTGTCCAGAATCAGATAAGGAGTGCCGAATTCTATACCTCCTTGAAAGACTTCACGGAAACAGGTATAATTATAAAGAATAGGATTGCTCTTTTCGATAGCGGCGTCAATTTCACTGACCACCTTTTCATAATCGGCATTCTTCTTTTCCTTGGCGAATTGAGCGAATTTGGCTTCCTGTTCAGCCTTTGTCTCCAATACTTTATTATCGACAATCGCTTTGTTCATGCCGATAGAATTTTTCCAATAGTTGCTGGAGCCTGCGTATTTGCTGGCATATTGGATACGTACCTTGTCACTGGCGGCCATCTCTTTCTTCAGTACATCCTGACGTACACCACGTATGCGGATACGGGGTTCGTTGGTGGAATACATGCGTTGCTTCACCTCGCTTTGAGTCAGATAGCGGTTGGTGCTTCCGGGGAATCCCATAATCATGGCGTAGTCACCCTCGTTGATACCTTTCAGTGAGATTGCCAGATGCTTTTTGGCTTTCAGAGGAACATTGTTTTCATTATATTCTGCCGGTTCGCCGTTGGCATCCGCATAAATACGGAAGACAGAGAAGTCGCAAGTATGACGGGGCCACATCCAGTTGTCTGTTTCACCACCGAATTTGCCGATGGATGAGGGCGGAGCGGCAACCATGCGTACGTCGCTGTAGGTTTTCAGATAAATCAGATAGAATTTATTGCCTGCATAGAAAGGCAAAGCCTGTGCGCTGATGCCTGCTTTCCCATTCAGGTCACTGGCTTTCAGTTCCTCGTCGGCCAGTTTTTTCAGAAAATCGTATTCAAAGGTTTCCTCTTCTTTTGCTTCACCTGTCTTTACCTTGTTATTTACTTTGTCTGTGACATCGACAATGCGTTCTACAAATTTGAACTTCAATCCCGGAGTCGGCAGCTCTTCCTTGCGGCTTTTTGCCCAAAAACCATCCGTCAAGTAGTCATGCTCTACCGAACTGTGTTGCTGTATCGCTCCGTAGCCACAGTGGTGGTTGGTCAGGATCAGTCCATCCGGTGAGATGATTTCGCCGGTGCATCCTCCTCCGAAAATACCGACTGCATCTTTTAATGAAACGCGGTTCGGGCTATAAATGTCGTCTGCTTCCAGCAGCAAGCCTTGTGCTTTCATGCGGTCTGCCAAATGCTGTTCTTGCATCAGTTGCAACAGCCACATACCTTCGTCTGCCTTCGAAGGCAAGAATGCTACACACAATAATGCGAGCAATAAAAGTTTGAATTTTTTCATCTTGTGTACTAATTGTTATTTCTTTATTCTTATATCGGTTACAAAAATAGAAAAAAAGAGGGAACTTCGCACTATAAATCACCTTCTCGGTAATAATCTTCTATTTAGTTTTAAATTTTGATAAAATGTTTTTGTTACTAAATTATAGATTGTACCTTTGTATGCGAAAAATAGTAATGGGGCGTAGATAAGCATGAATAAACTTTTTTTCTCTGTGGTATCTTTATTGGCTTTTACTTCATGTGCCAGTGAGTATAAGATAGAAGGCAGTTCTTCTGTTTCTCGTCTGGATGGAAAAATGCTATTTGTAAAAGTTCCGAGTGGAGACCGGATGCTGAGTATTGATTCGGCAGAGGTGATTCATGGGATGTTCAAGATGGAAGGTATAACCGATTCTACTTCGATGGCATCCTTGTATATGGATGATGAGAGCATCATGCCTTTTGTGATTGAAAAAGGGAAAATATCCATCAGTATCGACAATGCTCGTATTGTAGTGACCGGAACTCCGTTGAATGACCGTCTGTATGATTTTGTAGGAAAAAAGACTTCTTTGGATGACAGGGCATACGAGCTGGAGCGTCAGGAGAGCCGTATGATTATGGATGGAAAGGCGCCGGATGAAATTCAACGTGAGATAACAAGAGAACGTGAGAAACTGGCTGCTGAAATGAATGCATTGGCCAAGGAGTTTATCCAGAAGAATTATGATAATGTATTGGGGCCGGGTGTTTTCATTATGTTATGCAGCAATTTTCCTTATCCTGTCATGACTCCCTTGATTGAGGAAATTATAGAGGAGGCTCCTGACAGATTCAAAAACAACTCTTTAGTAAAGGATTATGTGACGGTGGCCCGTTCGAATATGGAAAAATTAAAAGCTCCCCATTAGTGAGGAGCTTTTTTTATCTGTCTTGGTCTGGATTGTCTATCTTTCCTTGATATTTTTCAGGTAAGTCTTTCTCAATCTCCCTGTAAGCCTCTTCCATGGTTGCCTTGATGTTCTCCATTCCTTGGCTTTGCGGATAAATGGGCTTGTGTACGACTAATGTCATAGGATGCCAGGATACAAAGCCGCCGGTACGGGGGAGAATATTAAAGGAACCGATTATAGTGAGTGGCACTACGGGAAGTTGCAAATCATCCGCCAGTTGGAAAGCCCCTTTCTTAAAATATCCCATGTGTCCGGTAAAAGTACGTGCACCTTCGGGAAATACCACCAGGGAAGTTCCATCCTGTAGTACGTGACGTGCATGTTCTATGGTCTCTATTACTTTTTTGGGACCGGATTTATCAACGAATATATGTCCGGCAGCTTCACAAGCTTTGCCGACGAAAGGCATTTTGCGCAGACTTTTTTTCATCATCCATTTAAAGTTTCTTCCCAGAAATCCATAAATCAGGAAAATATCGAAAGAACCTTGATGATTGGCTACAAACACGTAGGATGTTTTTTTAAGTACTTCCGGATGTCCTACTACTTTGACAGGAATAAGTAATACATAGCAGAAAAGCTGTGACCATATCTTTCCCGGATAATATCCCCAAAAATGTGGATCGCCTATCCATGAACCAATAATGGTAACTATTGCTGTGAGTATGGTTAATACCAGCAAAACAGGAAGTGCTATGAATAGTTGGTATAGAATATACAGTACTTTCATTTGTCTGAATTTTGGTTGTACAAAGATAGAAAAACTATTTTAGATTTTATGTAACGTGATTACACTAATTTCCGGCCATGCTCCCAGACGCATGGGGAACATCAGATAGCCCAAGCCGATATTGACAAACAAGGATTGTTTTCCTTCCTGATACAAACCGTTGTGTTCGGAATATACAAATTTGGCAGGAGAGAAACCAAACAGGCTGAACTGCATTTCATGGGTATGTCCGGAAAGCATTAGCTGTACATCGCTTTCCGGCAAGACTTCTCTGTGCCAATGGGTAGGATCATGGCTCATTAGTATTTTATACATTCCTTCCGTTCCTTTCAACGCTTTCGGCAGATCTCCATGATTGGGGAATGGGGGATTTCCACTGTTCTCCACACCTGCCAGAGCTATACTGTCTCCATGATGATGCAGAATGACATGATCGTTATTGAGCATCTTCCATCCCATGGCGGCCTGTTTGGATTTCAAACTGTTCAGGTTGGCTTCTTGAGCTTCTTTTGTTTCCCATTTTATATAAGGGGAATAGTCATGGTTGCCTAAAACGGAATACACTCCGTCTTTTCCTTTTATTTGTTCTAGAATAGGGATAAATTCGTCCAATTCCGTTGCCACGTTATTGACCAGGTCACCTGTGACAACTACCAGATCGGCGTTTTGCTTGTTGATGAGGTTTACAGCCTTTTGTAAAGCGGAGCCATTTCCAGTCCAGCTGCCGGAATGGATATCGGATATTTGTACAATGCGGTAGCCGTCAAAGCCGCTAGGAAGCTCATCGGAACTGATGGTTACCTCTCTGATTTGAAAATGTTGTTTTCCTTCGGTCGCTCCATACACTACGTATACTAAAGAGGCCAAAGCCAATCCTCCCGCTACATATCCTCCGTACAGCTTTTTGCCGGAGATGATGTGTAAGAGTTTCATAAACAGGATGACAATGACGAAAAGTGCCTTGGGCACGACAAAGCAAAGAAATATCAACAAGAAATTGCTGAGCCGTTGCATGGATTCCGGACGCGGCTCGTGTATGGAAAAGACCAATGTCATTCCCAATAAAAGGAACAGGCTGGGAAGCCAATAGGCCCAATGTATCCATTTTTGGGGAACACGGCGTATATATGCCTTGTATATATACATGTCGGGCACTATCAGTAGGGTCAGAAAAAACAGAAATAACTTTATCAGCATCATGATTTATTCGTCTTTTATAGATTGGCGGCGAGAAATTTTTTAGTTTCTTCTATGCTCATGCCCCGACGGGTGGCATAGTCTGCCAATTGGTCTCCACCTATTTTCCCGATAGAGAAATAGCGGGAGGCCGGATGGGCAAACATGAGTCCGCATACAGAGGCATGGGGCTTCATCATACCATTCTCGGTCAATGAAATTCCGATTTGATTCATATCCAGCAATTCGTCTAATAAGAAATTGACGGACTGGTCGGGCAGGGAGGGATAGCCTACGGCAGGGCGTATCCCTTGATATTTTTCATTGTGCAGGTCTTTTATGCTTAGATTTTCATCGGGGGCATAGCCCCAAAGTTTCTTGCGTACCTCTTCGTGCAGCTTTTCGGCAGTAGCTTCCGCCAGTCTGTCGGACAACGTTTGCACTAACATACGTTTGTAATCGTCTTCTGCATAGAGCCGCTCTGTTTCTGCATCTACCGTAGTGGCAAATGCACCGACTTGATCTGTGATGCCCGATGATAATGGACGCACAAAATCACTCAGACATAAAAACGGATCATCTTCCTTTAACTTTGCAGTTTGTTGCCGCAGAAGCGGAAAACGCTTGCCGTTCAGCAGCAGGTCGTCTCCGTCGGCATTGGCGTCCATGATGTTGACCACTCCATGGGTCTGGTACATTGCGTCTAATTCGTCTAACATCCGGTTCGCCTCTTTGAAAAGTTGCATGGCTTCACAAGCTTTCGGACGTTCTTCTTCTGTAAAACCGGTGAGCCATACGGCACGGCATGAATCGCATCCATGTATGTCCGCAATGGCGGCATACTTGGGCTGGAAGCCCCATGCATGGAAGAAATAAATCCAGTTGATATATTCGCTTACTTCGTGAATCTTGTAATCTGCAATCATCTTTTAAACCTTAGTTCTTGTCCGCGATGACTTTCATTTACCTTGTTGTCACGGTAAATCAGGTTACCATTGACGAATGTTTTTTCTACCCGTGTGTGGAATTTCTGCCCTTCCATTGGAGTCCATCCGCATTTGCTTAAAACACAGCCGGTGGTTACAGTCCATTCATGATCCGGATTTACCAATACGAGGTCGGCTTGATAACCGGGGCGGATGTAGCCTCGTCTTTCAATATGATAGAGCTCGGCCGGTGCATGGCACATCTTCTGAACCAGTTGTTCTATGCTTAATATGCCTTCGCGTACTAATTCCATGATCGCCACTAATGAGAACTGTATCATCGGCATACCCGATACAGCTTTTAATGCTCCTCCTTCCTTTTCTTTCAGTAAGTGAGGGGCGTGGTCTGTTCCTATTACATCTATCCGGTTGGTAGATAATGCTTTGCGTAAAGCATTCCGGTCTTCTAAAGTCTTGATGGACGGGTTACACTTGATACGTCCTTTTAATGTCTCATAATCTTTGTCATAGAAATATAGATGTGAGACGCAGGCTTCCGCCGTAATTTTTTTCTCACTCAGGGGTTTGTCTTCAAACAAATCCAACTCTTGTGCGGTACTGATATGCAGGATGTGCAGGCGGGCATTGTTTTCTTTTGCCAGCCGGATGGCCAGTGAGGAAGAATATGCACATGCTTCCGCACTACGAATCAGCGGATGGTATTTTATATCAGGATCTTCCCCGTATTTTTCTTTAAAAGCTGTAGTGTTGGCACTGATTATGGATTGCTCCTCGCAATGTGTCGCAATCAGCATACCTGCATTGGCAAATATTTTTTTGAGTACTTCCATGCGGTCCACCAACATGTTTCCCGTGCTGGCTCCCATGAATAATTTAACACCGCATATCCGGCTTTTATCCAGTGTGGGGAGTATATCCGCATTCGTATTGGTCGCTCCGAAATAGAATGAATAGTTTACGATACTTTTGGTTGCTGCATCGGCAAATTTGGCATTTAAGGCTTCCAAGGTCGTGGTTTGCGGAGTGGTGTTGGGCATGTCCATAAAACTGGTGACTCCGCCTGCCGCTGCTGCTGCGCTTTCAGTATGCATGTCGGCTTTGTGAGTCAGTCCCGGATCGCGGAAGTGTACATGGTCGTCTATTACTCCCGGTATCAGATAGCAACCTTTGGCGTCGATTGTTTCTCCACAGGGTTGTGCGGGGGCTGTTTCTTCTGTCAGTACTTCAGCTATGACTTCATTCTCAATCACTATTGAACCGTGAAAAGTCTTGCCTTCATTCACGATCCGTGCATTTTTTATCCATGTACGTTTCATACTGTTTTCTTTTGCGGGTATTTGCGGAACCAGCTACCCAGTTTTAATTGAATGACTCCTAATACAGCTTCTCCGAAGATGCTTCCGTTCATTTTCGAAGTGCCCAGTTCGCGATTGACAAAAATCACAGGGACTTCGGCTATCTTGAATCCGCATTTGTAGGCAGTGAATTTCATCTCTATCTGGAACGCATAACCTTTGAAACGGATGCTGTCCAGTCCGATCGTTTCCAGAACCTCACGGCGATAGCATTTAAATCCGGCGGTAGTGTCATGTATGGGTAATCCGGTGATAATCCGTACATATTTGGAGGCGAAATAGGACATCAGCACACGTCCCATCGGCCAGTTCACTACATTCACACCGCTGACATAGCGTGAACCGATAGCTACGTCATAACCTTCAACGGCACATTTGTTATACAGCCTTGGCAGGTCATTCGGATTATGACTGAAATCGGCATCCATTTCGAATACAAAATCATATTGATGCTCTATTGCCCATTTGAATCCGGCAATGTAAGCGGTACCCAGTCCTAATTTGCCTTTACGCTCAACCATGAAAAGACGGTCGGGGAATTCTGTCTGTAATTTGCGGACAATCGCTGCCGTGCCGTCGGGTGAGTTATCTTCGATAATCAGTATGTGAAAGAACTTTTCCAGTCCGAATACGGCCCGGATAATGTTCTCTATATTTTCCTTTTCGTTATAGGTGGGTATAATAATAATACTATCGGATTTCTCCATACATTTTTTGTATTAGCTGAATAAATATCATACAAAAATAACTATTATATTAACACTCCCGTCAGAATTTAATTTTATTAATTAAAAAAAGAAGATTATCCCTGCCTGATGCACGAATAATCCCCCTAATTAACAGAATAGTTTAGAAATCTTTAGAATGCTACACCGACGCGGAAGCCGAAGTTGTTTAATTTATCCATATCGTAGTTAAATACGGTTCCCTTGTTGGTAGAGTAGCTGTAGAATGCTGCCAGATGGAAGCCGATACTGTTGGTCCAAGGGTAGATATTCATACCGATTTCAGGGGATACATAGAAACCCCAAGTGTTGTCTTTTACTTCGTAAATGTAAAAGTCACTGGACATTTTGGTATAGTTGGCACCCAGCTTCAATCCGATATAAGGTTGGCATGCACCGTCACTGAAGCGATAGTGTGTCGCGAAACCGAAAGGTAACTGAAATACGGAATGTTGCTGGTCGGTTGTCAGGGCTGCCGAGTTGCTGATGGGCAATGTCTGACGTGAAATGTACTCATTGTTGGTATGATAGTTGATGAAGGCACCGATTGACAAATCCGGCAGTACATAATATCCACCTTCGAAGTTCATACCCCAACCGCTTGCTTTGTTTGCAAAGTTATTGCTGATAGGGGCATTGAACTGCCAGTCCACATTGAAATAGGTAAACGGAGTTACCTGTGCTTTTGCCGGCAGGGCAAAGGCTATGGCGATAGCGGCTACCGCCATCAGTCTGAGAGTAAAATATTTTATAGTTTTCATATTTCCTTTTTATTTTAAATGAATACTTGTTTCACTTACGTTTATTTTTTCAGATAAGGACTCTGGGTAAATGCCTGGTTGATGGCGGTTGTTGCACGGTTTACATTCAAATTGCTACTTCCTCCGAGCAATCCGCTGATGTATGCGTTCCAGACAACGGTCAATTTTTCTTTTTGTCCTTCCGGGGCATTTTTCAGATTAACCATGTCGGCCAGTAATGAGCCGGTGCTATAACTGTAAGTGATAGGATAGGGATAGTACCATCCACCTCCCCAGTTGCCACCCCAGTAACCGGGATACCAATAACCGGGATAATATCCCCACCAGGGACCATCGTTATAGTAGCCTTGGAAATAGTAAGTACTTGCTACATAGCTCACCTGTAGTCCGAGGTCGGCATCTTCTTTTTCAGAAATGCGGGTATAACCGGCAGCGTTCATTTTGGTGACAAACGTATTTATCAGAGTTTGGGCATTTTCGTCTTTCCAGTATTCGGGATCTTTTTTGTCACCGATGACCAAAATGCTGTCGGGGATATAATAAGTACTGAAATCACTGAATTTAGTACTCGTGTCATGACTGGTAAATACCAGATACTCATTGTCCAGTTTGTCCATGTCCGGGTCTTTCTCGCAAGATACCAAGGCAAAGACCGCCAGTAGGATAGGAATTAATTTTTTCATGTCAAGTTTTTGTTTAAGTTAATACTAATTGTTTTTTGTCTAGTTTCTCTCATACAACGGCCGGCTTATGTTTTTGTTCACTTGCAGTCTGTCCTTTAGTGAATTTTTTTGCCGCCTGGTTAATCAGAGTTTCTTTTTTAAAGTGTAATTTAGTTTAGAGACAGCTTTCTTGAAGTCCTTGCCAATCATTGTCAGCGCACTGTCACCCTCTGCCAGAAAGTTTGTCTTTTCGTGTCCCGGAGTGGCGGAAACCAATTGATAAACGATGGCGGTGCTGTCATTAGGAATTCCAATGATCGTTACAACTGTACCGCTGTCGGTAAATGCTTGGTTGCCATCTTTTGTTCCTAGATAAGTGGTAGTGAGATTGTAGGTGCCCAGTGAATCCTGGCCTATCTCCTGAAGTGTCAGTTGGTAGTTGATTCCTTCGGCATCGGCAGCGGGTAAGATACCTTCATAACTATACGTTTGTAATTCCCCCAGTGTGCTGTCGTCCACAGTGAAAATGGAGTCACTTTCACTTTCGGCTATTATTTCAGCACTTTTGTTTCCTTTAGAGCCGCAGGAAACAATCATGGCAGCCAAAGCTGCTACAATAAATACTTTTTTCATTATTAAGTCAAGTTTTTAATGGTTATTTGGGTACATAACATCTATTCCGCCCCTTTTGTTTTTTAGTAAGTTCTCTTTTCAGAAAAAAACAAGACCATGTTTAAAATGAATTAAACACGGTCTTTAATAAATAGAGGCGTTGTATCCGGATGAATCGGACTACCGTAATCGGATGCCGTTCATACTTCTTCGAGTCAGGGAGTTATAGATCATCTTTCCCTTTAACGTTTGTTCTTTTGCTTGTGGCAGGTCGGGCATACTTCCTGTCGTGATATAAGCGATGGTATTCTTCAATAAATACTCTTTGGTATCTCCTAAAGGATAGAGAGGAGAGATGAGGTTACGTTCGCTCAATGTGAAATCAGGGGTGATGCCATTTACATAGTTGGCTTGTCCTGCCGAGTTGAGAACGTATGCCACTACCGGCCATAAAATAAAGTTGTAGCGTTCGTCTTGGTATGGTTCCATGGCTACATTTTTGCCAACGGTTGTCTCACCTATCACTACTATGTTTTCTGTACCGATGTATGGACGGAGGCAATTTATGACGGCTTCTGAAGCCGATGCGGAAAATTTGCTTGTTAGCACATAGAGCTTGCTCAGATTCAAATTCTCAGAAGCAAGTCCAGCATTAAGTTGGAAATCAACCCTTTGCGGGTCACTGATGTCATTATATAAAATAGTACAAAATACTTTTCCTAAATCTGCAGCGGGTGCCAGATAGCTTCCTAGATCTGTGGCGCAACTCAGATAACCACCAGGATTGTATCGTAAGTCTAGAATAAAAGCATCAGGTGACTGCCCCTTGAACCGGGCGAATATCTGTTTCATCTGTTCCCTGTATTCTGTGTCTGTAGCTTGGTTCTCAGGTCCTGTGCTGAATTCATTGTAAACCATATAAGCTATTTTTTTGCCGGATACTTCATATACAGTATCTACATAGAACGGGTTCAATTCTACGGGGCGTGATGCCGCTACTTTGACAGTATCTGTTGCAATCCAGCTGGAATTGCCTTCCTCATCAAAAATCAGGCTTTCCCGGGCAAAAGTTGTATTGCCGCCTTTCATCAGGTATCCGTAATTATTGCTGGTCAGCTTTTCTTTACCGATAGCTGATATCCAGTTTCCTCGTTCCAATCCGGCTTCTGAGGCTGGTGAATTGGGCAGAACGAATAAGATACGGGCAAATATGTGTGATGAGATGCCGGTGGGATCGGTCATTAATTCAAAATCAAATCCGTAAGTAGAGGTACGTTGCAGGTAGGAACGGGACGCATCGGAAGTTTCTTTTGTTTCTATATACGAATATGGGTCCCCTTTTCCGTTTTGCGCTTTGCTATAAACCAATTTTTGCAGGAAGTCTTTCGGTTCGGCAAAATAGTCTGTTTCTTTTATTGCCGGAATACTGTCATACCACAAATAATGTTCTTTCATTATTTGTTCTATCCATAAATTTTCTCCAACCAATGCATAATATTCCCCACTACGGTCTTCACCGCATGAAGTCATAATAAATAAGGTGGTTAGAAGAAAAATCGTGTTCCGTATATGCTTCATAATCTAATTCCTTTTTTTGATTTGCAAAGCTAGGGATTTTATTTTAAAGTAGAGATACGGTTCGGAATAAATAATCCAAAAATCCTTTATATAAAAAAGAAATCCGCCGGCTGGGTCAATCAGACTTCAGGGCGGATACTTTTAATTTTTTTATTTCTTCCCAGATTCCCATTTATCAGCATATTCATTCAGAATTCTGCGGATACTGAGTCCGATTTTGATATAATCTTTCTCATTCAGGTTGGCAAGTGATACGCGTACACTCCATTCGGGGCCGTCGAATCCACCACCATTCAATACGACCAGACCGGTTTCATTGGCAAGACGGAATACTACGTCCAACGGATTATAGGTTGCCCGCAGATGTTGTACGAATTCGTCTCCGTAAAATTTCTTGGCCCATACCAGCATATCTATCTCTGAATAGTAACCGGCTCTTAACGGATCGTCAGGGAGGATGAATCCGGTATTGTCCCATAATGCTTTCAGACGGGTGTGGATTAAGTTAAGCATGGCATGCCGATACGTGTTTTCTTTGTCCAGCAATGAGAAGGAAGCAAAGAGTGACATCTGCATTTGTTGTGGCAAAGACAACCCTGCCGTATGGTTCAAGGCCACTTGGCGGCTGTCTGCCACCATACGGTCTATGAATTTCATGTCTTCTACATGCATACTCAGGCTGCCATAACGTTTGGCCAGCTCGCTCTTCCTTTTACGAGGCAGATTAGCAATCATTTTGTCGAATACATTTTTCTCGTGTAAGGCAATTACCGCAAGGCGCCAGCCGGTCGCTCCAAAATATTTGGAGAAAGAATAGACACAAATTGTATTCTGTGACAAATCGGCCATCAGACTTCGGAATCCGGGGACGAAAGTACCATATACATCATCTGTTATAATCATCAGATTGGGATTCCAACGTGTGACTACATCTTTCAAGGCATCTACACATTCTTTGCTCAACTGATAACTGGGTGGATTGCTTGGATTGACAATGAACAAGGCTTTGTATTTCGGATCCCGCAGTTTATTGATATCTTCCACTTTGTACTGCCAGGTATGAAGTCCTTCTTCGTTTAGAGTATCAGCCGGAATATTGAGCACATCATAGTCGTAACGTGCCAACTCAGGTATCTCGATATATGGTGTGAAGATAGGAACCATTAATGCTACGCTATCTCCTTTATGTAGCAGGAAGTTTTCTTCCAGTGAGTCGAATACATAGCACATTCCTGCTGTTCCTCCTTCGGTGGCGAATAAATCGAATTTGCCTTGCGGGGGTTGTCCGTTGCACATTTCCTGATTCAGATAATCCCGGACTAAAATTTCTGTATATTTCAAGATACGGTCAGGCATAGGATATTGGTCGCCTACAATACTTTCCGCCCATTCGTGTACCAGTTCGTCCGGATCGGCTGCATGTTCCATCAGCATATAATTATAGGTACGTTTCAATAGATCTGTCCCCGCATCCCCTTCATGTTTTTTCAAGTATTCCTCAAAACGTTGGGCTATGCCCGCCTTTTGAGGGATACCGGCAATGCCTTCGGGCATGTTCATGACCCGGCGGCACTCTTCAATGCCAAAGCTACCCAGGATAAAGAATGCTTCACGGGCCTCCGTTGCAATCCAGTTGGGATTACCCCGGCCTGCATTCAGCATGACGTGTGCCATTTGCTTCACACTTTCGTCAGCCATTTCAATCAAGCGGTTTTTTAATTCGAAAGGGCTGATCTTTTCCAGATTCTTGTCCATTCGGGCTACGCTGCTTTTATCACTTAAATATTCCATAATGTATAAGTTTAGGTTTTTAATTCATTAATAATACAATGACCACTCCCCAGATGATGAGTAGTGTATTTCCTACGGCATAGGTCACGGTGTACCCCAAGGAGGGGGTTTCGCTGCCTACTGTTTCTTGTATGGCACCCAGTGCGGCAGTGGTCGTACGGGCTCCTGCCGTACATCCCAAAGAAAGAGCGGGGTGGAATTTGAATACATATCTGGCTATAACCAGCCCTAATAATAAAGGTAGGGAGGTGGCCAGCGCGCCAATGATGAACAACATAGGGCCTACTTCTTTTAGTCCTTGTACAAAACTAGGTCCGGCAGAAATGCCGACTACGGCGATGAACATATTCAAGCCTACATTATTCAGCACCCATAAAGAGGATTCCGGTATCTGGCCGAAGGTAGGGCGTTTGCTGCGCCACCAGCCAAATACTAAACCGGCTATCAAGGCTCCTCCGCTGGTACTCAGGCTGATGGGGACTCCACCGATATGGATTGCGAGTGCTCCGACAATACCTCCTAGTAAAATACCGAGCCCTACAAATATCATGTCTGTGGCATTAGTGGGGCGGTCTATATATCCTAGTTCCTTTGCGGCTGACTCTACTTCTTTTTTCAGACCGACCAGTTCCAAAATATCTCCGCAGTCGATAGTGGTTTGTGCGAAAACAGGGATATCGATGCCTGCCCGTTTGATGCGTCGTACACTGACACCATGCATAAAGCTTTGACGACGTATGAAGTCCAGTTTTTGGTTGGAATATGGCTTTTTGTGTACCATGACGGGGAGTACTTCCACAGGGAAGTCAAGCAACTGGGGATCGACGATCTCCTCTCCGATCCAGTCCTCCTCACCAATGGCGAATTCTCTTCTTCCGCTCAGTACCACTTCATCTCCTTTTTGTAATAATTGTCCGGGAATAATATCATTGACAATGGAAGCTCCATGTCGCATTCTTTCAACAAATAATCTTTTCCCTTGTGAAATAAAGTAGGATTCTAGCTGGTCAACGGTCTTGCCGTTGCCAAACCAGTCGTTCTCTATGCGGTAAGCACGAAAAACAACCGGACGGCGGGCATGTTCAAATCCCGGTTCGTCTGCTTCGCTAGTACCCATTTGGGTTTCCAGTTCCTTGCAGGCCGCTTTCACTTTTTCTAGTCCTCCCAATATCTTAGGACCTAAAGAAGAGAGAACCCAGGCAGAACCTGCCGTTCCGAAAATGTAAGTTACGGCGTATGCTACGGGGATAATATTAATCATATCACTTTTTTGGGAGGAGTCTATGCCGAGTCCGTTGATAGTATCTTCCGCGACCCCAATGACGGCGGAGATGGTTTGCGCTCCAGCCAGTAATCCGGCTGCTTCACCAGCGTTATATCCCATTAAAATAGCTAATAACCAGGTGATAACCAAACAACCTGCACACATAAGTACAGCAAATCCTACTTGGGGTAAACCGTCTTTTTTCAGTCCTCGAAAGAATTGTGGTCCTACTTTATATCCGATAGCAAAAAGGAATAAAAGAAAAAATACGGATTTAACCGGTTCTTCTATTGTTATGTCAAGTTGTCCCACTAATACCCCTACCAGCAATACGCTGGTGACAATTCCCAAACTGAATTGTTTTATTCTCATTTTTCCAATCCAGAAGCCTGCAGCGATTGTCAGAAAAATCGCCAGTTCCGAATGTTGTCTTAAAAGATGTATAATCCATTCCATATTTCATTTCTTATTGTAATTGCTGTTTAAAACAGAATGGAGGTAAAGAAGTTGAGTTAAAAAGCTCCAAATTGCACTTAGTTCTAATATTTTTTATTTTATTTGCATAGATATGATGCTTGACTTATGAAAATGAATCTGTTTGTAAAATATATTTCTTTGTTCACCCTTCTGCTTGTAATTGGAGGGTGTAAAGAAAAAGTGGCTGATATGTATGTGGCTAGAATCACGGATTTAACGAGAGAGGAAGAACAAGTTTTGAAACTGGAATATGATCATGATGGTAGGATTATAAAGTATGGAGATACCCCAGTAAGGTATGAGGGAGACCAAGTCATCATCGGACAGATGGATTGTTTGAATACTGATAATAAGCTTTGCAATGTAACGTTTCAAATGGGAAAAGGCAAGGCGCGGGAGAGCAGGGCCCGTTGTGTGTTGAAGGTGAAAGAGGAGGTTTATGAAGCTGAGAAACAGACTCTCTATGATTATAAAGGGGATACTATTTTTATCAACTCTGATTATCGTACTATTTCCGACCATCGTTTTTTGAGAAATGTGCAAGGAAAATATGTTTTTGATCAGTTGGGACGGTTGAAGGAAGTGATGACCGTTTTTACTGAGGCAAATGATAGCGTATCTAGCTGTCACAGTTATTATAATTATGATAATAACATCAACTATCAGGCGAATTTGAATTTACAGGCTTATGTGATTGATCGTGACGGGGTGGATAGTTTCTTCTATTTTTTGTTGAATCTTGGGCAGTTAAGGAATAGAACGGCTTTGCCCAATGATATCGGATATTGTATGAATCATGGTTTAAGCACTTATAATGTGCATGCAAATTATCGTCTGGATGATGAAAATCCGGTCAGGATAGAAATCTTATATAATTATACCAAACTTCTATCCCGCATAGATTTATCTTATAATCCTTTAAATTAATTCATCGGGCAGGATAAACAGATCTGTTTCGTTTGCTCCTTGTTTGATCAAATCCTTCTTGTCTATTTGATAAAGTCGGACAAACTCGTCATGGCTGCCGCATAGTTCCTGAGCTTTGCGATAATATTCTATTGATTTTTCTGTTTCATTCAGGATATAATACACATGTCCTGCATTCATCCAGTCTTCCATAATGGGTTTGGGTTCGGACATCAGCAAGTCATAATATTTCTTGGCTTGTTGATAATTGCCGGTGATGAAAGAACACCATCCTATGGCTCGTCGGGCATTTTGTGGCTTTTTATCCAGATACTCCACTTTGAAGAAATAAGCCAGCGCTTCATCGTATCTTTCCAGTGCCATCAGGCATTGTCCTATTTGTAGTGCCAGATTCAGACTTTCGGGCTGTGCCTGTTCCACCTTGTTATAATATTCCAAAGCTTTTGGGTAGTTTCCCTCTTTTCTATAACATTGTGCCAGATGGCGGTTGTTCCATGCATTGTCAGGGGCCAGCAGATCTGATTGCAGATAATAATCTATCGCTTTTTCATAGGAACCTATTTTCTGATAAATGAAACCTGCTTTCTGCCATAATTCGGCATTTTTACGATTGTATAAATCAATTGATTTGTCATAGAGTATTCCGGCTTCTGTCAGGTCGTTGTGTGTGAACAGGTAGTCTGCCAGTTTGTTGATATAATCTTTGTGCAACAAGGCTTGAGACAATATCTTTTTATTCCATAAGTCCAGAGTGTCCTCAAAAATGTCATGCATTTCATGTTTTCTTGACCATAATTTGAAAAAACGGTAGAGATCATGGATATATTGCCGGCTCACATATTCAGCACGAACTTTTGATTGTGACATCTCTTTTAAACGTTCTTTCAGTTCTTCAGAAGCTTCATGTTGTCCGTTTAATTGTTGCTGCATGAGATACCTTTGGCTTTCCGGCATTTGTAGCATGGTAAAGCAGAAAGAGTATTTGTCGGAATTGCAGAACACATCCGAGTTCATCAGGATGTTGAGCAGAGAGATTTTTTGTTCGTCATTCCCGGGAGATAATTTGGCGATATCCCGATATTGGGGGTCAAAAGGATAGAACCAGTGAGAAATTTTACGGAAAAACGGGAATTGTTTCAGTTGTGAGAAAGTGCTCATATACACATCCGCCCCAGACATTTGCAGCTCACCCAGTTCACGTAATTTATCGGTGATTCCTGAACGGTCAATCCATTCTTCCCATTCCGGGTTATGATCTTCTGTATCTTCATCCACTCCTTCCATATTGAGTTGGGGGTTTTTCATCATTTCGGGAATGATTTCTTCACGCATCTTCTTGTCTATCTTTCGGGTTTCACGGGAAGATTGCAATAATTGAATCTGGATATTATGCAGGTCTTTGATGAACTCGGCATTTTCATTCAGTTCATTCATGCGCGATACAGCTTCGGGGTATTGAAGGATACGCTTTTCATAATAGTAGCATGTCAGTGCGATACCTACAATGGCGCGCTGATTCAGCATGGCGTCCTGATGGGTATAGGCGTTCAATAGAAATATGAACTTGCGGATATCGAATATTTGCAGCAGGCTCAGGGTGACGGCGCTGACCATGATGGAAAGGTCGTTTGCCTGGATCAATAAGGAGTTGAACAAAGCTTGTGCTTCAGCAAATTCCGGTTCGCTCCATCGGACGGATACCCATGTTTTTTCGAATAACTCATCTACGGCTGTTTCGTGATCCTTTCTCATGGCATCCATTTCTTCATCCCTTTTGGCCTCTGTGGTATATATCAATGGGGCCGTAGCCATATCTTCCGTGTATGCTTCCAGTTGCATTTGTAATTCGGCGTAGCTGTGAGGAGGCATCTGGACAAAAGTGCGCATTGTGTCATAATAGGCTCCGTAATCTTTTGTTGCCTGTACGGCTATATGGATACGGTCGGCCAGTTCGTATGCCGTGCGCAACATTTTATGGTATATTTCTACCTTGTTGGGGTCTTTCATCCCTTTCGAAGTATATTGCAGCATCAGGTCGTATGACGTTTGCAGGGCTTCTATTTCATTTTTTAATTGCCAGTCGGAAGTATGCGTGGCATATCCTGTCATTTGGGATAATGCCTCTTTCAACCGATATTGGTCTAATAGTTTAATGATTTCTTCGCGCATATTTTAAAGTTCTATTTGTATATCTAACAAATGCCGGCAGACTTCGGTTCTCGGTTTATTTCAGCCAGGTTGCCCGTTTCCATAAGTATTCCATCGGGCCGTGCGAGTGATGGTTCATCCACCAGCGGCAGAAAGCGAATTGCAAGATAAAGAAAACGATTCCTGCCAGACAGCTGGCTGTGATACCAAACTGATTGTGCAATGCAAATCCCCAGTTGTAATATAACATGGAACCTACGATGCTTTGAGTGATATAGTTGGTGAGACTCATCTTTCCGTATGGTGTGATTTTCATCAATCCGTCGTGCAAGTTTGTCTTGTAAAAAGCGAAGATAACACCGGATACCAGAATCAGCATAAATGCGAAATTGGAAAGCGAGGTGATGATGAGTGACAGAGGGGTCAGTATGGATTTGTTTGTGATAAAGTCCGGTAGCATATTACCCAGCCCATACAAAGGGAAAAATGCGATGAGTGAGCCTGCAAGTACCTTGTTCCATACTTTCAAGTGCTCTTTCAAAAAAAGCCCCTTGCGCCCTGCCAACATGCCGAGCAGAAAAAGAGCAGCCGTTTGGAATACCCGTCCGTGATCCCACGCCCATGCAAGGCTTGCCAACTGTCCTTCCCATAAATTGACACGGATGGTTTCCAGAAAGTTACCGTTACTTTGTACAGCAAAAGTTGCATCCCAGAAACTGCGGGTGGGTATAGCCGGGGTGACAAATTCCGGATCGAGGCAGGCACGTATTACATAGTAAAGCGGCAGGGGCTGAATCAGTAAAAGACATGCCAGTGTAAATATCCATTTGTCCTTCAACCGGCAGGTCAGTGGCAGGATGAAGCCTACTAAAGAATAAAGGACCAGCACTTCCGCAGTGAAAAAGCTGGCATTGATATTACCTATCAGGAAAAGAAGAATTAACCGCCAGCAAAAACGCAGCCGGAAATCATTTCCCCGTAGGCGTTGGTTATCGTCTTGAATAAAAAAACTAAAGCCGAAAAGTAAAGCGAATACGGCGTATGCCTTTCCGCCGAACATGAAGAATAATCCGTTCCAGATGGCTTTGTCCGAGAAGTTCAGCCACGCACTTTGTCCGGCAGTGTCGGGAAATGAGTAAAAATTAAAATGTTCGATGGAATGCAGGATGATGATTCCCATCACTGCCAGTCCTCGTAGCACATCAGCTACATCTACACGTGCGTGTCCTTTCAACTTTGTGTTTATTGCTTTTGTTTCCATGGGATTATATATTAGAGTACAAAAATAGGAAAATCTTGAATAGTTGGCAAAAAAAGGAGGAAGTAATAAGATATTTCTTTAATTTTGTCCCCATCTTAAAAAAAGATATGGATATTTCGGAATTACAACGTATTTATGCCGGTCATCCTAACACTAAGGGGCTGGCAGCGTTATTGGAAGATTCCTCGGTGAGGACTATTTTCCTAGGGGGATTGCATGCTTCTGCAGCAGCTTTATTTGTTTCCTCCTTCCTTAGAGAAAGTAAACAGACATTTGTATTTGTATTGGGTGACTTGGAGGAGGCGGGTTACTTTTATCATGACTTGACACAGGTGAACGGTGATGAGCATATTTTATTCTTTCCATCCTCGTATCGTCGTGCCATCAAATATGGACAGAAAGATGCCGCCAATGAAATTCTGCGCACAGAGGTGCTGAGCCGTTTGCAGAAAGGTGAGCCGCTATGTGTGGTGACTTATCCCGAAGCGCTGGCGGAGAAAGTGGTGTCGCAGGAAGAGCTGATGGACAAGACGTTAAAACTGGGTGTGGGTGAGCGTGTGGACACGGAGTTCATCACGGAAGTGCTGGCCGGTTACGGATTTGAACATGTGGATTATGTTTATGAACCGGGGCAATATGCCGTACGCGGTAGTATTATTGACGTTTTCTCTTTTGCTTCCGAGTATCCTTACCGTATTGACTTTTTTGGTGATGAGGTGGACAGCATCCGTACTTTCGAAGTGGAGAACCAGCTTTCGAAAGAGAAGAAACAGAGCATTGCCATTGTGCCCGAACTGACGAATGCTTCCGACAAGAACGGGGTGTCTTTCTTCGAGTTCATTCCTCGGGAAACAGTTCTGGCAATGAAAGATTTTCTTTGGGTACGCGAAAGAATACAGGCAGTACGTGATGAGGCGCTTTCACCTCAGGCACTTGCGGCATACGAGGGAGAGAAGACGGAATTGATGAATCTGGAACTGAAACTGATAGACGGGTCGGAGTTTACGGTACGGGCTTTGGAATTCAAGCGGATTGAATTGGGCAGCAAGCCTACGGGAACTCCACAGGCGACGTTGGCTTTCGACACGACGGCCCAGCCCATTTTTCATAAGAATTTTGATTTGGTAAGTTCTTCATTCACTGATTATCTGGAACGGGGTTACACCTTATATATATGTACCGATAGTGAAAAACAGGCAAAGCGTCTGAGAGATATCTTTGAGGAGCGTGGTGATCATATCACGTTCATTCCGGTCAACAAGACTTTACATGAGGGCTTTACAGATAATGCATTGAAAAGCTGCTTCTTTACAGACCATCAAATTTTTGACCGTTTCCATAAATACAATCTTCGTAGCGACAAGGCACGTAGCGGTAAGGTGGCATTGACCTTGAAAGAGTTGAGCCAGTTTGAGCCGGGTGATTTTGTGGTACATATAGATCATGGCGTAGGCCGTTTTGGCGGTTTGGTACGCATTCCGAATGGGAATACTACTCAGGAAGTGATTAAACTTACTTATCAGAATGAGGATGTGGTATTTGTTTCCATTCATTCCCTGCACAAGATTTCCAAATATAAGGGCAAAGAAGGAGAAACTCCCCGCCTGAACAAATTGGGGACCGGTGCGTGGGAAAAAATGAAAGAGCGTACCAAGAGCAAAATTAAAGATATAGCCCGTGACCTGATCAAACTGTATTCGCAACGTAAACAGGAAAAAGGGTTCTCGTATAGTCCCGACAGCTTTATGCAACATGAATTAGAGGCGAGCTTTATTTATGAGGATACCCCCGACCAGTTGAAGGCAACTCAGGATGCCAAAGCCGATATGGAGAGCGACCGCCCTATGGACCGTCTGGTGTGTGGTGATGTGGGTTTCGGAAAGACTGAAGTGGCTATCCGTGCTGCCTTCAAGGCTGTGACGGATAACAAACAGGTGGCTGTGCTGGTTCCCACTACGGTGCTGGCCTATCAGCACTTTCAGACTTTCAGCGAACGATTGAAAGATTTTCCATGTAAGGTTGATTATTTGAGCCGTGCCCGCAGTGCGAAAGATGTTTCCAGAATAGTGAAGGAACTGGCGGATGGAAAAATAAATATTTTGATCGGTACACATAAAATCATAGGCAAAAGCATTAAGTTCAAAGATCTAGGATTGCTGATCATTGATGAGGAACAGAAGTTCGGAGTCAGTGTGAAAGAGAAGCTGCGTCAGATAAAAGTGAATGTGGACACACTTACCATGACCGCTACTCCCATTCCTCGTACCTTGCAGTTCTCGTTGATGGGCGCCCGTGATCTTTCTGTCATTCAGACTCCGCCTCCCAACCGTTATCCCATTCAGACAGAGGTGCATACCTTTAATGAAGATATCATCACGGAAGCGATCAATTTTGAAATGAGCCGTAACGGACAGGTGTTCTTTGTCAATAACCGCATACAGAATCTGGTAGAGCTGGAAGCCATGATCAAGCGGAACATACCCGATTGCCGTGTCTGCATCGGTCATGGACAAATGGAGCCTGAAAAACTGGAAAAGATTATTTTCGACTTTGTGAACTATGATTATGATGTGCTGCTGGCAACCACCATCATAGAGAGTGGCATTGATATACCGAATGCCAATACGATTATCATCAACCAGGCGCAGAATTTTGGTTTGAGTGATTTGCACCAGATGCGCGGGCGTGTGGGGCGAAGCAATAAAAAAGCATTCTGTTATTTGTTGGCGCCTCCATTGACTTCACTGACTCCCGAGGCGAAGCGTCGTCTTCAAGCCATTGAGAATTTCAGTGATTTGGGCAGCGGTATCCATATAGCCATGCAGGATTTGGATATCCGTGGAGCCGGAAATATGCTGGGGGCGGAGCAGAGTGGCTTCATTGCCGATTTGGGCTATGAAACTTATCAGAAGATATTGGCCGAAGCGGTGAAGGAATTGAAAGAGGATGAGTTTGCCGATCTTTACGCAGAGGAGTTGCAGGCAGCGGGAGAAGAGAAAATCAGTGGTGAGAACTTTGTGGATGAATGTCAGGTGGAAAGTGATTTGGAATTGCTTTTCCCCAATGAGTATATCCCCAGCAGCAGCGAACGTATGTTGCTTTATCGTGAACTGGACGGATTGGAACTGGATAAGGATCTGCTCGCTTTCAAGGCACGGCTGGAGGACCGTTTCGGACAGATTCCTCCCGAAGGGCTGGAACTTCTGCGTATCGTACCTTTGCGCAGATTGGCTAAACGGTTGGGTGTGGAAAAGGTATTTTTGAAAGCCGGACGAATGACCTTGTTCTTTATCAGTAATCTGGAAAGTCCTTATTATCAAAGTGCGGCTTTTGGCAAGGTGATTGATTACATGAGCAAGAATCCGCATTACTGCAATTTGCGTGAGCAGAATGGCAAGCGCAGCATGGTAGTCAAGAATGTGGAGACGGTAGAGACGGCGGTAGGTATTCTGCAGGAGATGGTGAGTTTATGATAAAAGGTGTCTGTATTGGCGGAAACCGGCATTGTCGTAGAGTAGACAGGATATGTTAACGTAAAACTGAATATTAACTAAAGAAACAACTGTTTTTAAATTAATTGTTTAACAGAATTGAATTCGGGGTGTTTTGTATTAAAAAATAATATAAGACGCCCCTTTCTCTTTTAACTTATCTATATTTTTACTATCTTACTTCCAGTTTAAAAGCGGACACTGAGATTTTTACTCACATATTGTCTAATTTAAAAACACTTGTTATGGAAGTGAAAAAAACACGAAGAGCCGACCTTGAAAAGGGAAAGTCCCGTTGGCTGTTCATGGGTCTCATTGTGACGCTGTCGTTTATGTTTGTTTCGTTCGAATGGACTGAACGTAATGTAACTTATGCGATTAGTGATCTAGTCAGTGACCCGGATTTCTTTGAAGAATTAGTTCCTGTAACCTACCATCAGGATAAACCTCTGCCGCCACCGCCTCCGCCGGCTGCCGTCAACCCGGAAGAGCTCAATATAGTGGATAATCAATCGACGGAAACAGAAACCGATATTGCAGCTTCAGACCCTACGGATGCTCCGGTTATTATACCGATTCCCGTTGAAGTACCCGAGGAAGTAGTGGAAGAAAATGTGGAGTTTGTTGTGGTGGAAGAAATGCCGGTATTCCGTAACGGTAATGCTGATTTGATGAGGTATCTGAGCGAAAACATCAAATATCCTACCGTCAGTACCGAGCAGGGAGTTCAAGGAAAGGTAGTGGTGCAGTTCGTTGTGGGTGTTCATGGCGAGATTTTGAATCCGGTAGTGGTGAAGAGTGTGGATCCGTATTTGGACAAGGAAGCAATCCGCGTGATCAGTTCCATGCCGAAATGGAAGCCCGGCAAGCAAAGAGGAAAAGCAGTGAGGGTGAAATACACTGTTCCTGTAGTCTTCAGACTGCAAAATTAAGATTTAATTAGTATGGATGGAGGAAGCGTAATCTCAAAAGAGGACGCTTCCTCTTTTTTATGACAGTACGGTCAGCTGTTTATATGTGCAGGACACAGTGAAGTGTCTTAATTAAAGGGTGTATCCTAAATCGTGTTTACTTTGTTAATGTATTGTTTTATTGAAAGGTACTTGTCTGTAATTGCCAATAAATCCAATCTTAAATGATATTACGGGAATCTGAATGTGAAGAATAAATTTCGGTAAGTAGGTCTATGATATAATAGTCTGATAATCAAAATTTTCTTGTTTTAAATATTTGCAACAAATTGGGGCTCTCTTCATAAGAGAACCCCAATTTGTTGCAAATATACGTATAATTCTTCAATCTGAAAGTTTTCGCATTAGAAAAAGTGTCTTCAAATTGGCTTAAGAATGATTATTGTTTGCAAAGGTTTTAATTCTAAGGAATATTATGTACCACATTATCAATTGATTAAGATAAATTGGGGTTCTCTTATGAAGAGAACCCCTCCAAAAAGAAGAAATTTAAGGGCTTGCCTGAGCCTTATATTTCAAGATTATGAACTTAAATTGTAATGTTTTGATGGCAATAAAGAGCGATGCGGAATCTGTAAAAGTACTCCCGTCAGACAATCAAAACATAACGAGCGAAGCGCCTAAGTTACTGCTCTGCAGTTCAATCGCTTCCGGCTCAGACCTGGGGTCAAATGAAGGAGTCACGCCATTGGCGGGAATAGGAAAGGAATACCCGGAACTCAGTTGGTATTATCTGTATCTGTCTAATAAAGAGCTGAAACGCTATATCAGTGTATTCAGCGGTAGGAAAGCTGTCCGGTTCCGTACTCTATCGGGGAGTATAGAGGAGGAATTTTTCTGTTTCAAAGTATTTTCCTATACAACTGCCGACCATAGGAAACGTTTTGAGCAATGTGCTTATACTAAGGAGGAATATACTGCCCGCCGTGACTCAGCCCGGGTGGTGAAAGAGGCTTTTGCTACCGGTTCCACCCAAAAATTGAATACATTGACGGACGAGAAGGAAATTGCAGGTAATGGCTGGCTGTTTGTCTGCGCTCCCTTGGATCAGCTGGAGCGTATTCTGTCCGCCATGGTTCCCCGCCAGTATCTGGTGACGGACTATAACACGCATCGTGCGGCAGTCATCCCTCAAAGCCAGATGGAGGAATTTATCTATCTGTACGAATCCATGCCTTACAATATCGAGCTGATGAACCGTCCTTTGGAGGACTATCTTCAGAAGAAGCAACGAATTCGCATTACCGGTGGTGTTTTCCGGGGAAAGGAAGGGTGCATCATGCGTCTGCACCGGAATACAAGGCTAGTGTTCGCTTTGGGAAATATGACGGTGGCGGTGAGTTATCTTCATGCTTTTCCGTTCGAGAAGGTGGACTAGTTTATTTTGCTGACTTTCTGTGGTGAATTGTGTTCTGATATTAGAGTTTGGGGCATCTAGGGCTTGATAATTAATTATATCTATTAATATATTTCATAATGAAAGAAGAAATAGTAAATATTATAGCTGATGTTTTGGAAGTGGATGTATGTGATATTGAGATGGATACCGCAATAGGTGATCTTCCGGAGTGGGATTCCATACATCATCTTCAGATTATTGCAGAATTGGAGAATGTTTATAACATAAAATTTAACGCGGCTGATTTAGCTGAATTGGAAGACGTTTCTGATTTACTATCCTTGGTGGAGGAAATGCGAGAAGCTTAATTTTAGTTATGATGCTTAGTATAGAACAAAGGATATGGCAGCAAGCAACCTCACATCCCGAAAAATTGGCTGTGAAGAGTGGAAAAGATACTGCGACATATAGAGAATTGGTTTCACGAATTATTGCGGCAAAAGTTTTTTTTCAATCACTTCCTGATTATATGGCAGGAAATGCAGTCATACTTGCAGCAGGCAAGCAAATAGAATTTTTGTATGCTTATTTTGGTGCTCATTTAGCCGGGTTAATTGTGGCTCCAATTGATACGGAAACGAATCCTACTCGTTTTGAATATATTACAGATATTATAAAACCATTTTGTGTCATCGGTTTTGATAAGCAAAAAACTTCTCTTACAAAAGTATCATTAAAGGATTTCAAGGAAATGGCTGTTGATTATTCAGAACAGTCAACCGATTTTCCAAACAATGAAGAGGTGGCGGATATTTTATTCACTACAGGAACAACAGGTGCTCCTAAAGGAGTTCCGCTTACTTATAAGAATGAAGCTGCCGCAGCTCTAAACATTAATGCTTACATAGGTAATACATCCGATGATATAGAATTGTTGGCTTTACCGGTAAGTCATTCCTTTGGACTTGGCAGGGTCAGGTGTTGTCTGTCCAATGGTCAGACATTGCATTTGTTGGGTTCATTTGTAAATGTCAAGCGTATATACCGGACGATAGAAGAAGAGAATATCACCGGATTTACCATGGTTCCCGCATCATGGAAATTTCTTCAAAAGATGTCTGGCGACCAATTGGGCCATTATGATAAACAACTAAAATATATAGAAATGGGCAGTGCTTATATCTCGGAGGATGACAAACGGCATCTGGCCCGCCTTCTTCCCACCACTCGTATTGCCATGCATTATGGATTGACAGAAGCGTCCAGAAGTGCTTTTATGGAATTTCATGCCGATAGCGACAAATTGTCAACAGTAGGTAAAGCTTCTCCGAATACTGATATACAAGTATTTAATGATCAGGGACAGGTCTTGCCTTGTGGAGAAGAAGGTGAAATTTGCATTAAGGGAGACCATGTAACTCAAGGGTATCTTAATACGAATCCTGCATCATCTTTCTATTCTGAGGGTTATTTCCGTACAGGAGATAGTGGAACGATTGATTCTGACGGATACATATCCATAAAGGCACGAATCAAAGAACTTATAAATGTGGGAGGCAAAAAGGTCGCTCCTACAGAAGTTGACGAGCAAATACTTAAGATAGCCGGAGTGAAAGATTGTGCTTGTGTAGGTACAAGAGATCCGGAAGGGATATTGGGTGAAGTGGTGAAAGCATTTGTAGTTAAAGGTAATAATGAACTTACCTTTGATTTCATCACTAAGCAACTTTCAGGTAAACTTGAAGCCTATAAAATCCCTGTAATCTATGAATGGATAGATTGTATACCGAAGACCTCTAATGGTAAGATTCAACGGAATTTATTGAAGAATGATTGATATAAAAGACAAAAAGGATTGTTGCGGATGTAATGCTTGCGGAGATATTTGCAATCAGGGAGCAATTAGTTTCAAGACAGATGAAGAAGGCTTTTGGTACCCTGTGGTAGATACCACCTTGTGTACGGATTGTCATCTTTGTGAGCGCGTTTGTCCGATTCTTAATTTGGAAAAAGTAAAAAAGCACGGACAGCAATATCCCAAAGTGTATGGTGGCTTTCATAAAAATGTAACCATACGTTTTGATTCCACATCAGGAGGAGTCTTTTCGGCTTTGGCTAATCATATTTATAAGCAGAACGGCTATGTTTCCGGAGCAGTCTTTAATGAGGACTGGTCTGTGTCCAATTATATATCCAATAACAAGCGGGATTTGCCCCGGTTACGTTCCAGCAAATATGTTCAGAGTAATGCGGAAGGTTTGTATAGGAAAATTAAAAAACTGCTTATAGCGGGCGAGAAGGTCTTGGCATGTGGATCTCCTTGCCAAATGGCTGCATTGCGAACCTATCTGGTAAGAGATTACGAAAATTTGATAATTGTAGATTTCCTATGTCGGGCTACAAATTCACCAAAGGCTTATCGAAAATATCTTGATTATCTGGAAGAAACGCATGGAGGAAAAATCATTTATATCAAAGCCAAGAACAAAGATCATGGTTGGCGGTCATTAGCACGCAAGGTGGTGTTTGATAATGGGAAAGTGTATTATGGTGAAGGTCACGAAGACCATTATCGTAGAGGATATCATGGCAATTATTTTGAACGGCCTTCATGCTATGACTGCAAGTTTAAAGGCATTCCTAGAATTTCAGACATTACAATGGGTGATTTTTGGGGAATTGACAAGATTGATTCCTCATTAGATCATGATTTGGGGACATCCATGATATTGGCTAATACGGACAAAGGTATAAAATTCATCGAAGCTATTCGTTCGAAGATGGAGTTGAAAGAATTCACTCTTGACGATGTGCTTTTAGGAAACCGTGGACCTGTCATGGGAAATTGTTGTACAGAACCTAAGAATTTTAACCGGGTTGCTATGTTTCGTGAAATGGATACATTAAGGTTTGATGAATTGGCTGCCAAGTATTTTCCGGAGGAAAAACATAGCGTTGGTAAAAAAACTCTTTTAAAGAAGGTCATTAAGTATCTGTTGAAAAGCATGGTACATCCATGCCATTTTGTTAGAAATCTTTTGTGGAAATTTGACTGCCACGTGTCGGGAAGAATTAATGTGTATGCTCATTGTGCCATTGATTTGCATAAAGGTGCAAAAATTAAAATCAATAACGGTATATTAAATATAGGAGTAAAAAAGAATAGAAAGTCCAAGGCCGAGACAAGGTTATTCATGGATACCAATGCAAGATTGAATATTAATGGTTCTCGTAGTTTAATGTATAATTCCGATATTCAGGTTTTTAAAGACGCTGAATTGTCCTTTGGTTCCGGTAATTGCAATAGCGGTTTACAGATAGTATGTGCTGAAAAGATATCCATTGGTAAGGAAACTTATATAGGAAGGGATGTCTGGATTCGTGATAATAATGGTGGTCACACTATTGTGCAGACAGGATACACAAACTCTGCACCTGTAATTATAGGTGATTTTTGTTGGATAGGTTCCAATGTTGTTATAATGAAAGGTGTGACTATTGGCGATGGCTCGGTTATAGCTGCCAATAGTGTGGTTACGTCTAACATTCCTCCACATAGCTTGGCTTCAGGAAACCCGGCACAGGTTGTGTTAGAAAATATTACTTGGGTACATTGATATTATGGTGTATGTCGGACAATAAAACGATAGCAAAAAATACAATATTTCTATATATCAGGTCATTCTTGATGATGGCGATCAATCTGTATGCGTCAAGGGTGATATTGGAAGCATTAGGAGTTTCTGATTATGGATTATATGGTGCTATTGGCAGCATTGTGATGATGTTTGCCATTATTAATGGTGTTCTCTCTGTAGGGACCAGCAGGTTTCTCACATTTGAGTTGGGACGCAATGATTTAGAAAAACTCAAAAAGACATTCAGTGCTTCCTTTATGCTTCATGCCGGAATGGCATTAGGGCTTTTAGTCCTATTGGAAACCGTTGGATTATGGTTTCTTAACTACAAAATGAATATCCCGGCAGGGCGTGGATTTGCGGCAAACATACTTTATCAATGTTCCATTTTGTCATGTATATTTGCTATAACACAGGTTCCATACAGTGCTATAATCATAGCGCATGAGAAAATGAGCATTTATGCTTATGTGGGCATTGCCGAAGCGATATTCAAATTGGCATTAGTTCTATTTTTAGTGTATGTTCCCGCTTCCGACAATCTTATTGCTTACGGTTTGATACTAGCTTTGTGGTCTGTATGCTTACAGGTTTTCTATCGGTATTATTGTTATAAGAAGTTTAAGGAGAGTCATTTGTCAATATGCCGTGACAAAGCCATCTATAAAAGTATGCTGTCTTATGGATCGTGGGACCTTATAGGACAATTTTGTGGGACGGGTAATACGCAAGGCATTAATATTTTGATTAATATATTCTTTGGAGTAACGGTGAATGCAGCTCGGACAATTGCTTATCAGGTGGAAAACGCCATAACACAATTCTCGGCCAATTTTATGATGTCAGTCAATCCTCAGATAGTAAAGAGCTATGCGCGTGGTGATTATAATCGTTTTTTTCAATTGATTTATGAAGCAGGAAGATACTCTTTTTACCTTTTGTTTATGGTCAGTTTGCCTGTCTTTCTGGAGGCGGATTATATCCTTGCACTGTGGTTGAAGGATGTGCCTGATTATACAGTGCTGTTTTTACGTTGTGTGATGGTGATATCTTTGATGCGTGTCTTCTCACGTCCGTTGATAAACGGAGTACATGCCACAGGAAATGTAAAGATACTCAATCTCACCAGTGGGGTCTACTCGGTATCTACATTTCTTCCATTGGTATATTTATTATATAAATTGGATTATCCTGTTTGGGTTTGTTTCATTGTGCAGGCTTTTAATATGTGTATATGTTCATGGCTTGAAGTCAGAGCATTATATAAAGAGATAAAATTTGACCGTTTGGACTATTTTAAGAAGGTATATGTACATTCCATAGGCGTTTCTTTTATAGCTTGCCTACTTCCTGTTTCTGTTATTTATATGATGAATGATGGGCCTGCAAGGCTTATTTTTATATCTGTGGTAAGTGTATTGTCAACATCTGTGTGTGTGTATTTTATGGGATTAAATAAAGCAACAAGGCAAAAGGTGAATAGTTTTTATAAAAAGAAAATTTACAATTTAAAGTCAAGATGAGATATGTTAAATATATTTAACGGGGGGGGTACTACTTACTAAACTCCTTTTCAACCGAATTACATTCAATTTATATAAGAAATTAAATATTCCCGTTCAAATAAAAAATGAACAGAGACATGAAGAATGGTTGGTGGTAGAAAAGATACCACATAGTGTGCGCATACCACTTACTGAAAAAGAAAAGCAAGAGGTTGTTGACTTTTGGGGGATTTGTCCTGCCTCCTTTGTGGAATACGAGATCTATAAATATTTTCGAGGTTTTGATGTGCGTTTTATGCCTATGTCTATCTATCTGCCTCTCATTACTCGCCGGCTCAATGATTATCAATATACAGAGATAATGGAGCACAAAAGTTTGTTTGGGCATCTGACTAATGGAGTGGTGCATTTTCCTCATTGTTATTTTCGTACAGTACATGGGGAGTATTATGCTTCAAACATGGAGCAGCTTTCTTTTGATCAGGCCATAGCAGCTTGTTTGGATGCTGATCGCTTTGTTATCAAGGACTCGCTTGGCGGATCAGGCGGTAAGGGTATTGAGATTTTGAAATTAGAAGGCAAGACATCAGTTGAGAAGGCTGATATTATCAAGAGATCCGTTGCTCAAAGAAAGACAGATTACGTGGTACAAGAATTTTTATATGAGCATGATTTGCTAAAGCAGTTCAATCAGACTTCTGTCAATACGATTCGTGTGCAGTCTCTTTATTTGAATGGTAAATTTTCAGCAGTAACAATAATATTACGTTTTGGAGGGGAGGGTGCGGAAGTTGATAATGCTTGCTCTGGCGGAGTTGCTGTGGGAATCCATCCGGATGGTACTTTGTTTGAATACGGATATGATAATCAAGCTAATCAATATGACCGTAAAGGAAATATTATATTTAAAGAAACAAAGCTGCCATTTATTCCAAATTTGATTAAACATGTAGAGGAAGCCCACAAGCATCAATTTCCTCTCTGTAAATATATAGGTTGGGATATGATTATAGACCGGCATGGTAAACCGGTATGTATTGAGATTAACAGTTGTCAGAACGGTCATCTTACATTCCAGCTTTCTGCAGGCCCTACATTTGGCAAACGTACAAAAGAGGTGATAGATTATTGTAAAACGAAAAAACTTTATTTCAGCAAAGCGTTACTTAGATACTGAATATACAATTAAGTGTAACATGATACAAAAGATTAAGAAAATAATAAAGCTGCTTACGTTACGAACACCTGTTGTTCATTTGAATATTACTTATTCTAAACCCAATGAACGATTTATAGGGCATAATGTCATGGTAACAGGCGGTTCTAGCGGTATAGGATTAGCAATAGCAAAGGCTTTTTTATCAGAGGGTGCGCGTGTGTTGATATGTGCACGAAATCAAAAAGGTTTGGATAAAGTGGCTGGCGAAATCAATTCAGATCGTTTATATACCATGCCATTGGATATTTCTAAAGTTGATTATATGGAACAAAATATATGCAAGGCAATAGAAATTATAGGTAGTATTGATATCTTTATTAATGCGGCGGGCGTTTCTGCATATTGTGGAGATATTATGACAGAGGAAATGTATGATTATATTTGTGATATTAATCAAAAGGGTTTGTTCTATATGAATAAATATGAAGGAGATTATATGCAGTCACATGGAATTAAAGGAAAAATCATCAATCTGACATCAAAGGCTGGGGAGCGTATCGGATTCGATCCATATACGCTGTCGAAATGGGGCGCGAACTCAATAACACGTGGTAATGCTCGACGGTTGGCACCTTATCATATAAATGTGAATGGTATTGCACCCGGTAGGGTTCCTACCAATATAACAGCAGAATTACAAAGTCATAAAAATTCCGATAATGTTTATACAGAGAACCATGCAACCCAAAGATTTACAATGCCTGAAGAGGTTGCGCAAACAGCCTTGTTTCTGGCTAGTGGGGCTGCTAATAATATTGTTGGGCAGATTATCGTAATGGATGGTGGCAGCTATAATTAAATGAATATTTGAAAAATGAGTGAAAGAGTTTATTTATGGGATAATTTAAAAGTTATTCTTATGGTATTGGTTGTACTGACGCATAGTCTGAATATCTATCAGCTTGAAGGTGAAAGATGGATACAGTTCTTGTGGGTTTTTATCATGACATTTACAATGCCACTGTTTACGATGATTTCCGGGTATTGGTATAAAGAGAAATCCATGAAGCAGATATGTATCTTATATTTATTTCCATGTGTGGTGTTTTCAATAGTCAATTATTGTATCGGTGGCATATCTGGCGCATATCCTAAAGGTATTTCTTTTAAAAGCGGATGGGCTATGTGGTACTTGTGGGCTTTGTTTTTATATCAGTTGTCAACACCATTTTTTTTAAAACATATATCCCTTAATAGACTGATGCTTTTATCATTTATGGTATCAATAATTGCAGGATTTAAATTTGTCACAAATGATATACTGGATGCTCAAAGAGTTATTGGCTTTTATCCATTTTATTTAGTAGGTATATGGCTGGATGGGTTGAAAAAAGATTTAATAAATTTACCCCCCCCTATTGTTAAAATATGTAAACATGCAAATAGCAAGCTATTGTTCTTTATGACAATATTATTGTATTTATTGTTAACATATTTGTTCCCGGGTTTTTGTTATGGTTCGGGATTTATGAGCACTCATGGAATGTCATTGTTTGGATTTGCTTCAAGGCTGATGTCTTATATTCTGAATTTTGCCTTATGTTTCTTTTTAATAGCGATCATGCCTGATCGTAAATTATGGTTTTCAAAATATGGTACGAGGACAATGAATGTTTACCTATTGCACATGTCAATCGTGTTTCCTGTGTGTTGGTATATAATGCGTCCTTATATGCACGAATGGTATGGATATTTAACATATATGATAATAGTTCCATTAGCTTGTTGTTTACTTTTCTCGGAAAAGGTAGATCAGATGATGAAACCGCTCTTGAATATGCCTAATAAATTAATTCCTTGATAAAGTCTGTATGGCAAATATATTTTTAGATGTCATAACCTTGGGTTTCTTGATTCGTAGAACCCAATGGTATAAAAGTCTATTTTTAGATGAGAATCATACTATATATCCTGACAATACGTGGTACAGATCTCATGCTGAGCAGGATTTCCAACTGGTAGTATTAGGGAGCAGTGGAGCAAAATGGGCGTTTGATTTTTCAGATCTTCCGGTTAAAGCTATGAACTGGGCCCAACAGCCACAGACCTTGGTTGAAGACTTTAACCTTTTGCGATGCTATCATTCTGTCTTGTGTAAAGGCGGTAATGTTATCATCACAATAATGCCTTTTACAGGACTTAATAAAGAAACCGGTCTGATGGATGCTGTGAAATATCTCAAGATAGATACTCAAGGTGAACCCATACAACCCTATCTTTACAAAAAGGCATGTCGTTACGTTAACTATCCGATATTATTCGGTAAACCTGCAATCAAAGCTCTGATAAAGTTTATACTGAGGCGTGAGGAAACTATTGACAGATTCGCTAAAGCCATGGTTCCTGTGAATGCAATGAATGCGGAACAATTGGATAGGGATGCTAAAATGTGGGTTGACGGATGGAAAAGACAGTTCTCCATAGAGGATTTTGATGCTCCGTTAACTCCTCAGAACATGAAAGGTAGAGAATACCGGATTTCTGTTATGCGAGATCTTGTGGATTTTTGTGTTGAACGTGGATATCGCCCTGTGTATGTAATACCGCCAGTGACAAAACATCTTGCCAAGTATTATACGCGCACTTTTGAGCAAAATTATATTTACTCTTATCTAAAGGAAGTAAACAGGGAAGTGTTGACATTAGATTATAGTAAGGAAAGCGATTTGCAAAAAGATGAGTTATATTTTAATTCTTTCTTTTTGAATCTAACAGGACGTAAAGTTTTCACTAAAAGGGTGTTGGACGATTTACATTTGGTTGAATGCTGAGGAAACAGTCTGTCTTTTAGTTGAAAATCAATATGGTTAAAGATAAAATTTCATTTTTATATTCTGTTAAATATAGACTGGTTATGTTGGACAGATACAGATTCTTGAATTATGCATTGCCATAATTACGGTTTTATTTAGCGCATCACTTTTTGTCTGCTGAATAAATTTGCCTAAAGAAACCGCTTGAAAGCGGTTTCTCCCAACTCTTACAGAGATGCATATTCCTTCACCGCATCAAAGCAAGGGCATCCCTTCTGCGGATTCAGATCCCGATGTCCTACAATGATTGCTTCGGGCAGGACAGCCCGCAACTCCCGCAGCAACGCCAGCAGGGCCGCTTTCTGTTCCAGTGTCCGTGTGTCCGCGGGTATGCCGCCGGCAGACAAGCCTCCTTCATAGCAGATGCCGACAGAATGCCGGTTGTGGTTCTTGCAGTGCGCTCCGATTCGCTCCAGCGTGCGTCCGCGGTGAATCCCGCCGTCGCGCGTGATGTAGAAATGGTAACCGATATCCTTGAAACCGCGGTGGTGGATATGGTCGTGGCGGCAGGTCTCGAAATCCAGGTTCCGCCCCTCGGGGGTGGCGGAACAATGGATGATGATCAATGTTATCTTACGCATACCGGTCGGTTAAATGCAACTTTGTATGCCTATGACGCCGCCTATGGCGGTAGCTACTGCGATGATAACTTTCAGGATGGTGCTCCAGATAGATTTTTTTTGTTGATTTTCCATACGGATTAAAGTTTTTAAAAGTGATACATACTATTTAAAGAAATAAGCCGGAGGGTGGGAGAGGGGATAACTCCATCCCCCTTCCGGTTAGACTTCCAGTTAGGTTTCCAGCCAGTTTTCCGGCTGTACTTCCGGCTAGACTTCCGGCTGTACCGGTTCGTCTTTGCCCTTGAGCAAGTCCGCCACGGCTTTTCCCTCCTTTTCGGCACGTAGTGCGGCGGCCTGTGCGGCACGGCTGGCCACGGGTTGGAACTCCAGTGCGCCGAAGATGGTTTTCAAGTCCTCTCCGGGAATATACTGTATGTTCACTCCGGTGATTTGGGCGGCGGTAAAATCCGCCAGAGTCTCCGTTCCCGTACTGACTATCTGGAGACGGAACTTGCCCAGCTCGCCGAAATCCACCTGCTTGCCTTCACATAGAGCTTCCAGCAGGTTGTCCACGGTGGCGGTGAGCACCGCCACCACATCGGCGCGGCTCACGGTGGTCTGCGAGGAGACACGCTTGCTGAGCTGTTTCAGACTGAGTTCACCGTTGATCTGCGCGGTGGCGTATGCCTTCGGGGAGGCATCCTTGTCAAACGGATTGGGACGTAATGCAACACTGTAATTTAATGCCATAATTAATTTTGTTTTTTAATGGTTAGTATGAATTGAACATGACAAAGATAACACCCGGAGAAGGGGCGGATGTGAAAGGATGCGAACAGGGATGAAAGCGTGTGACACACTGTGGCAGAGAATGAAATAAAGTGAATTAAAAGCCGTGATATATTTCTGTATATGAGCTGTTTTCATTACATTTGCTAGGATGATAAACAACGGAAAACCGACAATATACGATGAATGATTGACGATTGGAAGTTGGTATGTTGTAGTAAAAAAAACGAATGTTATGAACGAAGAAGAAACGTATTCGGGCGAATGGCCCGTGAAACCTTATTACAAACGGGATCTGGCCATGGGGTACGCCCCCGATATCACTCCTGTGGCGGCACTGAACCGTCTTTCCGCCTGGATACACCATCACAAGTTGCTTTATCAGGATTTGCTCGACTCGGGCTATGTGGACAGGCAGCGTATTTTCAATTCGGTGCAGGTGAGGCTGATTTTCCATTACTTGAGAAGACCTTGATTAGTGGTTAGTGATTAGTGGGCTGCGCGTGTGTTGTTTGTGGGGGGCGGAGAGGTTGTCAATTAAGGAAACTGTAGGGGATTTATACGTTAGTACGTGTGGGGGTGCACATACGTATGTATAAGCTTATACGTACTAATGTATGAGGTGACGCTACTATATGTGCACGCTTTTTCAAGTACATGTCTCCCCAAGCGCAGCCCACTAATCACTCACCACTAATCACTCACCACCAACTTCCCGCATTCCTCCTCGCTCTCGTGTTCCTCGTAGCGTCCGCAGGGCTGCCGGGTGTAGTACACGGTTCCCGTGCGGCACAGTTCCTGGTCACGCACTTTCAGCACATCCAGACGGGTGAAGGCACGGTCGGGCTCGTTGATACGGGTGATGGAGAGGATGAAATCGGCCAGATTCGCCCAGTTGGCACTGCCGGATATGGTGTACATGTTGATGTCCTCCATCGCGTTCTTGCCGTCTATTTTCTTCAGGCTGCGCGGATGCGCCACGATGATCACCCAGATGTGGTTCTCGCGCCCCCACGACTGGAAACGGGTCAGCATCGACTTGATGCTCTGGGTCTCGGTCTCGCCTTTTCCGCTTTGCGCCTCTACAAAAAGATAAGGGTCTATCACCAGATATTTCAACGGCTGTCTGCGGCGCACCAGGTCGGCCCGGTGCAGAATGTTTCCGGGAGTGGGCGGCACCTCGTGCATATCCAGATGAATCATGTGAGTGTTCAGAAAATCAATATAGGGCGTCAGCTGCTCGTCCGTATAGGCGGTGGTGTTGGCTTTACCCAGCAGCAGATGCACCAGGTGCGCTATATGCTTGTCCTTGTCCGGCACTTCGAAGGAAAGGTAGCACACGAAGCGTTCCGTATCGCGCATGATGCGGCTGGTCAGGTCGTTCAGAAAATCCGTCTTTCCGCTGTTGGGCATGCCGGTCATGATCATCAGGCCGCCTGTGTCGGTGGGATGGAAAACACGGTCGGTCAAGGGGCCGTAGCCCACGCTGTAGCCGTGGTCGTATCTGCCGTGCAGCACGTTTATCACCTCTTCACGGCGCTGTTCCACGGTGATGATATCGGTGGTGTGGCAGGCACAGGCATCTTCTATGACGCTCTGCACCACTCCGGTGCCGTACAGTTTCATCACATCGCCTATGTCCTTGCATCCTCCGGGCAGGGTGGTGAAAAGGCAGCGTGCCCCGAAGTAGTCGGACAGATGCTTTACCAGCGTGCGTCCGGGCAGGTCGGTGTCACCACACACCACGATGTCCTGCACCTGGTCCAGCCAGGAGGTGAATGCCTCGAAGCTTTTTGCCAGATCGCTTGCCGCTCCCGAGGGCACGCTGATGACGTGTCGGTATCCCGCTTCCATCAGTACCAACGCGTCTTTTCCGCCTTCCACGATGATGAGGCGGGGGATGGTCTCCTCCTCCACCAGCAGTGGGTTGATGCAGTCTATGTTGTAGGGGGCGCACGGTGTGGTGGGCGAATCCTGACTCCAGAATTTGCTGTAGGTCACGGGGGATTCTTCCGTAGTTGTCCCGTCCGGAATTTCGGCCCCTCCGGATGCGGCGGGACTGTTGGCCGAGGCACCGGTTCCGGCGGACGGCGAGGGGCTGCATGAGCGGTACTTGGCATTGACGGGGCGTCCGTCCACGTAGTTCACGTAGGCGATGCAGGGAAAGACGGAGGACGCCTGCTCGCGTTTGTCCTCACTGTTTTTGGTGATGCAGTAATGACGCAGACAGCCGATGTGTGCCGCGATGGCGGTGGCGAGGGAGATGCCCTGGTCGGCCAGATAACGGCGTGCCGCCAGTTGGTCGGAGTCCGTACAGTCGGGCGATCCGTCCAGCGGCTTGATTTTCTGCAGTACGGTGGGGGAGAGGGCTTTGTAGTCGCCGGGCATCATGGGGACTTCGTTCACGCTGTTCTCCGTATTCCGGTTGCCGGACGGGCGATATGTTCCGGCAGCTGGGGACGGATCTCCTTTCCGGTAAGAAAACATGGGACGTTTGTCTTTGCAATAATCGGTCAGTATGCCATTGAACTCGCATCCGGCGTAGAAGCAATGATACAGTCCTTTGGCTTTAGAGATATACAGATGCATGGTGCCGCATTTGGGACACCGGGCAATGAAATTCTTTCCCGCATTCTTGCGGTCGGGAAAGTCTGAAAGAGAATAATAAGGTTTCATTTGAGTAAATAAAAATTAAGAATTAAAAAATAAAAGAACAAACACCGACGTCATGAGCCTCCCATGCGGAGCCACCCCATGCGCAGCTCACTCACCACTAATCACTCACCATTCACCACCACCCATTCTTTGGACAGCACGTTCCAGATGGCGGTTTCGGCAGGTCGTGGCGGTGCATTCTCCGGTATTTCCACTTTTCCGTCTATGGGGTCGTCGTAGTAGCGGAGACCCTTGCCGGCGTCCTTCCACTCGAAGGGTGAGACGGGTCGGAATTCACGGAGTTTCCTACGTTTCTCCTCCAGGTCTTTGCTCAGCTCGCTGCTCAGCCGGGCGACGGCTTTTTCCATCAGCGACTGTCCGTGGCGCGTCTTCATGAGGTTTTGCAGCCAGATGATTCTTCCCACGTGCGAGTTGCGGGGAAAGCGGGGATCGGCATCGAAGTAGGGGATAAGGAATTGGTTCACCAGGATCACCAGTGTTTGTAATGCCCTTGGGCGGGTGTAGTGATAGGTGATGGCTATGGAGTTGATGAGCGGCACCAGCACCCGCTGCTTTTCCTCGGGGTTGGTGTTGAGCCGGTGGAAAAAGTCAGCGGCATCCGCTTCCGTTTTCTTCGCTTTCCGTGCTCCGTTTCCGGCGGGATCTCCCTTACGGGAATCCTCCGGAGGAATTATATTATTAATATTATATAATACACTATTATTCGTTGTTGCTTGATTGGCAGCTGTAGTTGCCGGACTGGCAACAGGAACTGTAAGTTCGGCAACAGAACCGGCTGCTTGCGCGGGGGTATTTTTCAGTCCGTCGCACCACAGGGGGGAGTAGAATCCCAGCAGGTGGGTACGGTTTTCGTTCCAGATGAGGCCGAATGAGCAGCACTTCCTGATGTTTTCCAGCAAGGTGGTGGTATGCGTGGTTTTCATGGACTGGCAGATTTGGTAGAGGTTGCGCATGGGATATATTCCTTCGGCAGTCATGTAGGGTGTCAGTCCCAGATAGAGATCCAGCAGTTTCAGTGTGGCGGAATCAGTGATTCCTTTTGCTTTCCACTGGTGGATCATTTTCTGTGTCTCGCTGATGGAGACGTTTTGTTTCAATGCTTTTATAGCCATGTATGCTTGTTTTTGTAATAATGGCGGTGAAGTTACAAAGGAAAAAATAGACGCGTCTGTCCACTGTGGACAGACAATTATGAGACAGATGGTATTATTAACAATGTTTAAACTGAAAAAAATGAAAGACAGAGAGTTTTCTACAAAGAAGTTGGCCGAGAGCATTAAGGCTCTTAGAAAAGCCAGTGGTGTTAATGTAAAAGAATTTTGTAAATCTATCCACATGACGGAACGTAGCTATTACAGTGCTCTTAAAAGTAAACTGATAACTTGAATTTTTATGCTACTATCATGCATTCTTTGGTGGAAAATTATGGCGACTGCGGAATGGACGAGGAGATAGAGGCGGTGAAACGCGAGTGGTGGAATGTGGTGACGGAGAACTCGTGGGAGTATCTGGCGGGGGAGAAGAAGGAGGAGTAGATGGTAAGAGATTTTGAATTATGAGAATTGGAATATTGACATTGCCTCTCCATACTAATTATGGAGGGATACTTCAAGCGTATGCGTTGCAGACGGTATTGGAACGAATGGGGCATGAAGCTTCGGTGATAACTACACCCAATAAGGCTGAATTGCCTGTATGGAAATGGCCTTATTCTTATCCTAAACGGATGATAAGGAAATATATATTGGGTAAGGATGAGCCGGTTTTTTTTGAATCGTACTATAATCGTGTATATCCGATTGTAAGTCAATATACTTTACAATTTATAAATAAATACATTCATTGTTTTGAAGTCGGGAAAATACTCGATTTGAAAGAAAAGGACTTTGATGCTTTTGTGGTGGGTAGTGACCAAGTGTGGCGTCCTATGTATTATCCGACTAGAATAGAGAATGCCTATTTGGACTTTGCAAAGGATTGGGATGTGAAACGAATGGCTTATGCTGCTTCTTTTGGAACAAGTGAGTGGGAATATACTGCTTGGCAGACTAGAAATTGTAGGAAATTGATACGAAAATTCGATGCCATAGGTGTACGTGAGGAATCAGCAGTAGGATTGTGTCATAAGTTTTATGGGGTGAATGCCGGTCATGTGTTGGATCCCACTATGCTCTTGAATGTTCAAGATTATATAGATTTAGTAGAAAGGGCGGATGTTCCTAGAAGTAAAGGTAAATTGTTATGTTATATCTTGGATGAAACGGAATCGACAACTGATCTGATATCACGGTTGGCTGGTGAGACGGGGTTGATTCCTTTCCGCGGAAATTCACGTGCGGAAGATTGGAGTGCGCCTTTGGCTGAGCGTATCCAGCCGCCGGTGGAACAATGGTTGCGAGGCTTTATGGATGCGGAACTGGTTGTTACGGATAGTTTTCATGCTTGTGTGTTTTCTATATTGTTTCATAAACCTTTTATTGTTGTGGGAAATAAGGAAAGAGGTTTGGCTAGAATTAAATCTTTGTTGAAAATATTTGGATTGGAGAAATGTTTATATGAAAATCAAGAATTGGGTATGACTAATTTAAATTGGGAGTTGGTAGAGGAAAAGTTGTATGAGTGGAGAAGAAAATCCTTTAGTCTGATTAGTAAATTATAGTTGATGAATATTCCTAAAGTAAGTGTTATCGTTCTTATTTATAAAGTTGAAAAATATATAGAACGCTGTGCCCGTTCTTTATTCTGCCAAACAATGCAGGATATTGAATATGTTTTTGTGAATGATTGTACTCCGGACTGTAGTATTCAGATATTACAGTCTGTCATAGATGAATATCCGCAACGGAAGTCAGACATAAAAATCATTTCTCATGAAAAAAACATGGGTTCTGGTGTGGCTCGTAATACGGGGCTTGAGGTAGCCGATGGAGAATATATTATTTATTGCGATGGTGATGACTGGGTCGATCCTGAAATGTATGAGACGCTATACATGAAAGCTCGTGAAGATGATGCTGATATTGTGATGTGTGATTATTATGAGGAGAAACAAGGTAAACGTATCCGTTGCAGCCAGAATCCTTTCAGGCATAAAGGAGATGTTGTGGAACAGATGTTAATAGGGAAACTACACTCTTGTGTGTGGGGAGCATTAGTCCGGAAAGGTTTGTATGAGGATAACCATATTCGGTTCCCTGTAGAGGTGAGTATGTGGGAGGATTTGTGTACTTCCGTACGGTTGCATTGTTTTGCACATCGGGTGTCGTATGTGGAAGAGGCGTTTTATCATTATGTTCAGTATAATGTAGGGTCGTTGGTGCATACGGTGTCATTACGGAGTGTAAATGACAGGATATATGTTTGTGATGTGATGATGGACTTTTTTGAAAAACAAGAGCTATATAAGAAATACATTGTACCTATAAATTGTGTCATGTTACGTGCAAAAATGGATTTTATTTTTTGTGATTCCTTGCGCGATTTTAATCAATGGAGAAAAGTGTTTCCTGTTTCTAATAAATTTATATGGAAAGTTCCTTTCCCTTTTCGTGTGAAATTGGTGTTGAAAGCGGTTGAAAAAAGAAATGATTATTTGGCATTGATGTATATTGATTTGAAAAGTAGATGTTTGAGTTTAAGAAATGGCCGAGTAATTAATAATGAGAAATAATTGCTTTTGATTTAGGTTACATAGTGTGACTATTTGATAAAGTGAGTTACACTATATAGGTGGTTTGTAATATAATAGTGTTTTTATGAAAATTGTTTATTGTATTCATAGCGTTTCTAATTCAGGCGGAATGGAGTCTGTAATTTGCAATAAAGTTAATTATCTTATAGAAAAATGTGGACATGAGGTGTATATACTGACATTGGAACAAAAAAATAGACCTATATTCTTCCCATTTTCTGATAAAGTAAAGTTTATAGATTTAGGAATAAATTATTGTGATGCTTCTAATAATGTTTTGCTGAAATGTATATCTGTTTATTTAAAAAATAGGAGGTATTGCAAAAGACTTACAGAAATTTTGAAAGATTTGAGAGCTGATATTGTTATATCTTTATACCATCATGAGATGTCCTTTATAACAAAAATCAGAGATGGAAGTGCCAAAATATTAGAATTTCATTTTTCAAAGTATTATAATATATATAATTATCAAAAGTTAAATCCTTATCGATGGCTTTACTGGCTGAAATTGATTTATGAAGAAAGAAAAATTGAAAGATTTGATTCGTTTGTAGTGTTGACAAACGAAGATAGACGATTATGGGGAAATAAAAATAATATAAGAGTAATTCCTAATGCTTGTTGGAATAAAATCAATATAAAAGAAAATGCTCGTAAGAATGTTATAGTAGCTGTTGGGCGTATTTGTCATCAAAAAGGATTTGATTTATTATTAGAAATCTGGGAGAAAATTGCGGCTCAGCATACGGATTGGGTTTTGGAATTGTGGGGAGGAGGAGATAAAGAAGCTATGTTGAATCGTATAAAAAAGAAAGGAATCGAACATTCCTTTTTATTGTGTGGAGTTACAAAAGATTTAGAACTTATTTATTCTAATAAAGCTTTTCTTGTATCTACGTCTAGGTATGAAGGTATGCCGATGGTACTTTTAGAAGCTATTTCATTTGGATTGCCTGTTATTTCGTTTGAATATGAATGTGGACCTCGTGATATAATAACTGATGGCGTTGATGGAATATTGGTTAAAAATGGAGATGTGGATTTATTTGTGAAAGCTATGGGGATATTAATGAATGATGCTGAGTTAAGGACAACTATGGGATGTAATGCATTGAATAAATCTAAAAAATTTTTACCGATTCCGATAATGGAACAATGGAACAATCTTTTTGATGAGCTTTATGATAGTAACAGGAGTAAAAATTGATTATTTATTATTGCAATCAGTTTTGATTGTGATGTCCATTATATTAGGAATTAAGCTAATCAGTAGAACAGGGAAATCTGGAAATAGAAAATATTGGTTTTATTCCATTGCTTATATATTGCTATTTGCCATTATAGAAGGTCTTAGATATGGAAGAGGAATTGATTATTTGCATTATGAAGATCTTTATGTTAATGCTTTTGATGAAAGTAACATGCAAGATGTTGTTTTTACATCACTAAATCGTTTTTTGAATATATTGGGAGTACCTGTTTGTGGAGCTTTTATTTTGTATTCGGCATTATGGTGCTTCTCTATATTTTTCTTTTTAAGGTTGTTTCGTAATATAATATGGCTTGCATTACCTCTTTTTATAATCATTAGTTTGCCAAATTTTGAATGTTTGATTCGGCAGTATTTTGCTTTTTCTTTTTTCCTTATTTCTTTTTCTTTCTGGGGGGAGCGAAAGAAGTTTCTTTTTTCCTTTTTTGCATTATTGTCCTGCCTTTCTCATATTGCAATGTTATTTCCATTGTTATTATGTGTAATTTTAGGTCCTTTGAAGTTTCCTTTTAATGCTAAATATGCGATACTTATATATTTATTTTTATCGTACTTTTTTGATTACTCTAGCAGCGGTGGTATAGTAAACTATATATCCTTGTTGAATTTAAATGGGAATTATTCTTATTATATTCAGAATAGTGACATGTGGTTGGGAGAAGAAGCTGTGCGTACAGAACTCCAAAGAGGGTATATGGGGAAGTTGGCAGCTACCTTTTTTGATTGCTCTATTTTCTATTTATCCTATGAAAAGATGATAAAAGAAGAACATCCACGCTTTATTGTTTTGATATATAATATCGTCATAATCTCTTCTTTATATATGCAAGCTGTTATGGGGGTTGAAATAATGAGGCGCTTGGTAACTCCATTGTTGTGTATGCATTCAATTTTAATAGCTTATGTAATAGAAGAGAAGTTCTTTCGAGGTATAATAGTTAGTTATTATAAATATAAAGTGATAATAGTCCTTTATGTGCTAATAGTCTTAGCTGGTAAATATATTTATGCTTCACCTGGACAAGCATATATTTGGGATAAAGGTAAATATACAAAAACACTTCAAGTTTTCCAATGAAATTACTTTTTTTTACAGATTGTAGTTCCGGCGTTATCGGTTATCATGTGGATCATGTGCGTGCAATAAAAAAGGCAGGCGTTGATGTGCATGCGGTTGTGAGTTCTAAAGAATTAGAACATGGTCTTATTGCTTCTATAGCGGTAGATAACATTCCTATATTAGAATTAGAGGGGCTGGAGTGCCATCAGCACTTTTGGAAACATGTTAGGGCTGTTTATAAATATGTGAAAGAAAATGGTATAGATAATGTTCATGTACAAACTAATTGGCAGCTAATAATGGTAGCTATTGTTAGAATGTGTTTATTGTTACATAATCATGTATCTATTACATATACAATCCATGCGTTCCGGCACAATCATCCTAAGAAATCCTTTATTGCAAGGGTTGTTATAGGATTTCTCCTTTTTTTATTTGCGGACAAAGTTATATATACTTGCACATTTTTAAAGGAAAAATTTTCATGGTTAAATTATAAAATGCATTGTGTCCCTTTAGGGGTCTCTGAACTTTTTCATGACGAATCTTTATATTTACACCAAACAGGATTATATATTATATTTCCGGCGGCTTTTCGTTATGGAAAGAATCAGGAGATGATTCTAAAAGCTTTCGCTGAATTTCTGCAAAAAACCTCTGATGAAAAATCTTTTGTTATTTTACCAGGAACAGGAGATAGACTTGATACAGTTAAACAGTATGCCCAATCTTTAGGAATATCAGACAGGGTATATTTCCCTGGATATTGTTCATGTGAGGTATTGTGTGAATTGGAACGTAAATGCAATATTGCTGTTATTCCAACTAATAGTGAAACTTATGGGCTATGCATTGTAGAGCCTTTTGTTTTGGGGAAATGTATTTTAACACGAAATGTTGGTGTCGCATCAGATATAATAAAAGAGAGTGAGAATGGATTTTATTTTGAAAATCATATTGATTTGGCTCAAAAGCTTATTTTTTTATCTCAGAATATGGATTTAATAAGCCAAATAGCTGAACGTAATTATATGCAAAAAAAACAATTCTCTTGGGATGTTATTGTAAGAACAAAGTATTTGCCAATTTATAATAAATAGGATGAATAATAAAAAAATGTTGTGTATTTCTCTTTCTGAGGAGGAAGGTCTTTCTATTAGTGATGTGTTTGATTCTCAATTTATATCAATTGAATCTTTCGCAATTTTTGGAAAACCGCAAAAAATAAAAAGTAAAGTCGGTATTATATTGCAAGAGTTATATTCTTTATGTCGCTTGTTCTTGATTCTTCATAAGGTCAAAGGAAAGTTTATATATGTAACAGGAGGATATTATAGTTTAATGTTGTTGAATAGGATTTTCCCTTTTTTATTTGTTGGAAGTCATTTTCTTATCTGTAATTTTTATTTGCATTCTTTTGGGGAGAAAAAAGTAGTTGAAAAAGTCATAAAGTTTCTATTTGATGTATTTAATTGTATATTGATTGTTCAGACTCCTTATGAAAAAGAAAAATATTCAAAATTATTAGAAAAGGCTCAAGTTCGTTTTGTTCCATATTGTTCGGATATGAAAAAGGGAGGGGATGCAGAAATAAAAGATTACATATTTACAGGAGGATACACAAATAGGGATTATCAGCTTATGCTTAAACTGGCGAAAAGAATGCCATTACAGAATTTTGTTTTTATTGCTTCTACATTAAATGTAGAACTAAAGAAATCTGAAATTCCCAATAATGTTATAGTTTTATATGATGTGGATACGATTATTTTTGAGGAATATTTGTCTAAATCTGCATTAGTGGTTATCCCATTAAAAGAAAATGTAGGTGCTAGTGGACAAATGCTTTGTTTGCAAGCAATGAGAAATAGAAAAATAATTATATATGCAGATGTCTCTTCTATTAACTATTATTTTGAAAAGGATTCAGGTATTCCTTATGAATTAGGAAATATTGATAGTCTTACTGAAAAGATTGTTTATGCATTGGAAAATGTCAGCCGATTAAAGGATATGGGAGAAAGGGCTTATGATAATTCTTTACGTTATACAGTTAGAGGTAGAAATGAATTGTTATTAGAAATAGTAAAAGAGAGTAAATATACATTTTTTATATAGATAATGGAAAAGAAGATTTTAGTAACAGGGGGGTGTGGCATGATAGGCTCCAACCTGGTAAAGCGTCTTGTAAAAGAAAGTAATGATGTTTATGTGATAGATAATCTGTGGCGTGGTAAATTAGAGTATTTGAATGATGAATTAGGCAAGCCTGTCATTGATTTGGATACCCATTTTTTTAACGTCGATCTATCTGTAGGAAATGAATGTGACCGTATTGTGTTCAATATGGATTACGTCATTCATTTGGCCGATATCGTTGCCGGGATTGATTACGTTTTTGGAAATCAAGGTGAATTGTTCAGGTTGAATAATCTAATCAATACACATGTGTTTAATTCTGTACGAAAAGCGGGAAAGGACCGTATAAAAGGATTGATATATGTAGGAACAGCCTGTAGCTTTCCTTTGACACGCCAGAATTCTTTGGACGTGATTCCCTTAAAAGAAGAGGAACTTTTCCCGGCTCTTCCTGAATCGGCTTATGGTTGGAGCAAATTGATGGGACAGATTGAACTGGGATTTTTAGAAAAGGAAACGGGGGTTCCTTGTTGTACTTTGATGTTTCATAATGTATATGGTTCTCCTTGTGATTATGGAGAAAGAAGCCAGGTGATTCCTGCTTTGATTCGTAAAGCTGTAAATTATCCCCAAGAGCCGTTCAATGTATGGGGCAGTGGTTCGCAGGGACGTGCCTTCATCCATGTGGATGATATTGTTGAA